>OLSD01000218.1_pt1 | contig 64781 bp, 49 predicted proteins | sample 1672211 | NCBI WGS metagenome assembly OLSD01 (sample SAMEA3136659, study PRJEB25190) | human gut metagenome | reverse complement strand
GGTATTAGTCAGGAAAAGGTAATCAACAAAGACACTCTTTTCAAAGCTATAGACAAAATTCAAGTACTTGTAGTCAATAGCGACAAGAGCAGCATGAAGCTTGACTATAAAGCAAATCCATCTATGAGGATTATTGCTGTCGGCGGACTTGCGCTATCTCGAGGACTGACCTTGAAGGGGCTCATGACAAGTTATTTCTACAGAAATACCGCAACGTTTGATGTCTTAATGCAGATGGGCCGTTGGTTCGGATATCGATATAACTACGAAGATCTTTGTCAGGTATGGACTAGCCATACTAGCGCAAGGTGGTACGAGGAGATTACTAAGTCCACAGAAGAACTCAAAGATGATATCCGTCGAATGTTTGATGAGAAAATGACTCCAAAGGAATTTGGTCTGAGGGTTCGAGATGAAAGCAATGAGCTTCAGATTACAGCAGCCAGCAAGATGAGAAACTCCTTCCACCGAGAGGAATTTTTCACATTCTGGGGCGGCTTGTTTGAAACCCCATACAGCAGCAAGAATCCTGCGAACAACATTAAGAACTTTGAATCTGTAAAGAACCTTGTAGATTCTCTACACAAAGGAGGTATTGACTTTGAGAATAACAAAGGCACAGACGAAGAGGCCAATACGAAAGTTGCATACAATGTTCCGATTGACTATGTATTCAAACTCTTATCCTCTATAGAGACCTCTATTTACAACCAGAGGTTTGACCCTAAAACAATAATGTCATTCCTTAAGGAGGAATACTGCGGCAAATTAGCCAAATGGGATATTGCAATTCACAGCGGTTCCATGACTGGACATATAGATTACGGCCATGGAGTTCTTGTGCACCCTGCTAAACGACAGATGTTTATTAGTAATGGCCATATCAGTTTTACTGGTAGAGGTACTCTCGGAGGTCCTACAGATGGATATATTGGTGTTGAGCCGGGCCAAATATTGAAGGCTAAGAAGGGTTTTGATGACTATAAGGACGCCCATAATGAGCCAAAGCCAAAATCATATCCTAATCACGTCTGGTTTAGGTTCATCGAGGATAGGAATCCGTTACTAGTGATTTATTCAGTAAGGCCTGATATGAAAAAGCTTCAAGACGACAATGATGTTGAGATGCTTAAGTATATGGACGGGATTCAAAACCTTCCTGTAATCGGATTTGCCATTGGCTTTCCAGCAAACGGAGCGCAAGCAACAAAAAGCAAGAAATATAAAGTTAACACCACCTATATGCGTCAGCTTCTTGAACAGACAGGTGAAGAAGACGAAGAATTATGAGTATAGCAGAAAAATTCAAAGAGCAGTATAATCCTGGTTTTTACACCAGGGTTGATGCGGTTCACCCTCTGGACATCTATATTGGCATAGATGAGGAGAATCATTATGCACTAGAGTTCCGTGGTAAATTCACACCTCAGAATGTCAAGGCATCTAATTCTATTGGAATCAAACAGTATCAAGCAGAAAAGTTTTGCGGCATTATCTTTTATCTTAAGGATGTTGACATGTTTGATACCTTCTGTGTTTTCTGCGAAGATATTATAGACTCCACGAAGGACACAGCAGACCATGTTGCCGGTTACAAGCTGCTTATCAACAGGTTCTACGCGTGGAAGAAAATGTTCCAGACTAAAAATTCTCTTCTTAAGGAACCGGAGATTATGGGACTGATTGGTGAATTGTTGTTCCTGCGTGACTTTATGATGCCTACCTATGGTGAAGATATTGCGCTTTCATCATGGTCTGGTCAGGATCTTACTCACAAGGATTTCTCTCTAAAAGACACATGGTTTGAGGTTAAAGCTATCAATACCGGTAAACCAACCGTGAAGATATCCTCATTGGAACAACTTCAAAGCACAATCGAAGGCGAGCTTGCTGTTTTCCAGCTTGAGAAAATGAGTCCAGCATATGACGGTGTGACATTGAATAAGCTCGCGACAGGTATTCTTGGCATATTATCTTCAGAAGAGAGCAAGGACTATTTCATAAGCAAACTATTCGACAGTAAATTCTCTTTTGAAACGGCATACAACGACTATGTGTATGAGGTGACTCTTGGTGAAAGGTATCAAGTAACAGATTCCTTCCCTAAGCTTACACGCGAAGATGTGAATGAGGCCATCGCAAAGGCACAATACGACATTTTACTTTCTGAGATACAGGGTTATAAAATAGACTGGGACTATGGAAATTGATGAATACAGACTTGAATTCCTAAACACAATTAGGAACGAAGCTAGCCTTGATGGCAATGATGTTGACGATCAGTTTGTCAACACAGTACTCTCACAGCTTGAGGAAATGGGAGAACTGATTGACCCTTACCCATTCTCTTGTGATATGCGAGGTAGTAATAACCGTTCGCTTGCATTTGACGCATATGGATATGATGATGCTGACAGTTCTATTATCCTGCTGATTAGCGATTTCCAAAATACAGTCGAGAAGACAACGCTTACCAATACCAGGATAGATGAGCTGCACAACAAGATGAGATATTTCATCGAGGAGGCTTACAATGGCAATATTCGGAAATTCTGTGATGATTCTGACCCGGTTATTGACGTGGCGAAAGAGTTTAAGAAGAGAATAGGTATCAATACACTGAATACTGAGGTATTGAAGTTCAAATTCTTCATCATTACGAACTCTGTATTGAGTACTCAAGTAAAGAGCCTTCTTAGAGAAAATCTTCTTGATCGACCTGTAGAGCTCAATCTATGGACTCTGGAGCGTTTCTATCAAGCCAAACTTTCGAACACTTTTGAAGCCATACAAATCAATTGTAGAGATTTTGGCGTAGATGGAATCCAGTGCTTGAAAGCCAATCTGGGTTCCTCAAATGTATATGATTCCTACATGGCCATCGTCCCTGGAAAATTCCTTGCTGACCTTTATCTAAAACATGGCAGCCGACTTCTCGAAGGCAATGTGCGTGCATTCTTGAGTGTCAGAGGTAAAGTAAACAAGAAGATTAGGGAAACAATCATCGGAAAACACCCTGAGAATTTCTTTACATACAACAATGGTATTTCTGTTGTTGCTCACTCCATCGTACTTTCCCCGGACAAAAAACAGATTGTTTCGTTCAACGATTTTCAGATAATTAACGGTGGTCAGACAACAGCATCACTTGCGAGTGCGCTTGTAAAGAAAGAAGCAGGACCGGACAATTTTACAAAGATTTATGTACCTATGAAGCTTACTGTCTTGAACGTCGATAACGACATGACAGAGGAGGAAGAGGCAAAATCTAACGAAATTATCCAGCAAATATCCAAGAGTGCTAACTGCCAGAATCCAGTTTCCGACGCAGACTTCTTCTCAAATGATCCATTCCATGTGATCATGGAGAATCTTTCACTCAAGCACATGGCGCCTCCTGTAAACGGCAGCCCTCATCAGACAATTTGGTACTACGAAAGGTCTAAGGGTCGTTGGGAGCAGGAACAGATGAAGATGACTGAAGCACAGCGAGAGAAATACAAAGCTCGCAGTCCTAAACAACAGGTCGTCAAGAAAGAGAAACTCGCAAAATGCCTCAATGCTGTTTACATGAATCCTCACACTGTCTGCGAAGGTTCAGCAAACAATATGAAGGCATTTGCCAATACCATTGAAAGCATATACGAACAGTCAAAGGATAGCATCAATGAGGTATTCTTCAAAAGGGCTATTGGTGCAGTCATCCTCTTTGATACTGCGGACAGAATAGTCAATAAAGCTCCATGGTATCCTAAGGGTGGTAATAAGGCTCAGATCGTACCATATACAATTTCAAAGATTATTCATTCAATCCCGAAGGGTTTTGAACTTGACTGGAAGACAATCTGGCAGAAACAAATGCTCTATCCGGAGTTAGTTCACCAGATTGAGATTGTTGCAGAACAGGCACATCGTTTCCTCTGTGATTCAGAAGGTGTTATCGTAAGAGAATACGCGAAGAAAGCAGGAACATGGAAAAAGTTCAGAGATAACTTCGAAATCAAACTTACAGATGAATTCCTTTTCAGCCTCGTGAATATAAATGAAGGAAAGGAAGAAGCAAAAGCAGCCGCTAAGGAACATCGTTTCAATAGCGATATTGAACTTGAAGTTGAAGTGTTCAATAAGGGTTATGCGTATTGGATGAATTTCAACAAGGGGCTTGAAAAAGAAAATCTCCTTTCTCCTGGTGATCGCGACTTTGTGAAATCCATTGCATCATATGTAAGCCGTGGTAGCCTTCCTACAAAAGCTCAGATAAAAAGGTTATTGAAGATTATTAACAAGGCAGAGGACGAAGGCTATATTATGCCTGAATAGCAGACAGAATGGAAAAACAGAAACATCTACTTGTAGATTTGTTCGCGGGCTGTGGTGGGCTAAGCACTGGAATGGAACAAGCTGGTTTCACTCCATGGTTTGTTAATGAGATTGTTCCGACATTCTGCAACACTTACAAGTGCAATCATAAGCTTCCTGACAGTCATTATTATGTTGGGGATATCAACCAACTGAACAAAGATATTGCGAAGTTCCAGGATATTCTTTCAGATATTTCCATTGTCTGTGGTGGTCCTCCATGTCAAGGTTTTTCTACTGCAAATAGGCAGAGAATAATTGACGACCCAAGGAATAATTTATACAAGGCTTATCTGCAGTTCCTCAGCGTTGTGCGTCCAAAATTCTTCGTTATGGAGAATGTTAGAGGCATGGCTAATAAAATTGAGGAAATCAAGCAGAACTTTAGAGAGTACCTTGGCGAAGAATATCAATTTGATGCAGCTGTACTTCAAGCTCAAGATTTTGGTGTGCCGCAGAACAGGAAACGCCTCATAATGATTGGCAATCGCATGGGGATCAACCCGGCAGAAATCTTCGCAGAAATTGAGAAACAAAAACGTCCAGCTTTTGTACTCAAAGATGCCCTTGAAGGTCTCCCTGAACTTCATGCTCGAGCAGAAAAGGGGAGAAGTGATATCGAGAATTCAATTTCCGGTTTTTCTGTTTGTGACTTTGATTATCCAAAAACAGACTTTTATCGTTTCATTAACAGCGACAGGAGTTTGGATAAACTGTACAATCACAAAAATAGGTACAATAACCCGAGAGATATTGAGATATTTAGTCGACTCCCTCAAGGCGGTGACTCATTACACCCTTCAATTGCTGATATAATGCCATATAGCAGAAGGAATCATATTTTCAAGGATAAGTATTTTAAGCTCGAGGAAGGTAAGATATGTAAGACCATTACCTCTCACATGAAATATGATTGTAACATGTACATTCACCCTTGGCAGGCAAGAGGTCTAAGCCCGAGAGAAGCCGCTAGAATACAAACCTTCCCGGATGATTATGTACTAACTGGCCCTCAGAATTCTTGGTATGCACAGGTCGGGAACGCAGTGCCAGTCAAGCTGGCAAAAGCAATTGGTGATGCAATAATGAAATTCTTATGAAGCATTTAGAACTGTTTGCAGGTATAGGAGGTTTCAGACAGGCTCTGGATTTATTGGAGAAGGACGGCGTAATGTCATTCTCCAATATCGGCTATTCTGAAATAGACAAGAATGCTGTTAAAACATACAAAGCGTGTTATAATCCAGATAACTCCGAGAAAGAAATTGGTGACATTGTCGCTTTCACAAAGAATCGTGACAACATAACCTCTTTGGATAGGTTTTCCCTCTTAACAGGAGGATTTCCTTGTCAAGCTTTTAGTATGATGGGGCATCAGAAAGGCTTTGCTGAGGATCGAGGCCAGATGTTCTTTAGGATTGTTGACATTATTGAGGCTCTAGGAGAAGAAAAGCCTAAGTATCTTCTGCTGGAAAATGTCAAAAATCTATATACTCACGATAGCAAACGTACTTACAGAGTCATCCGTGGCAAATTGGAAGAATTGGGATATCATGTATATGATGATATATTCAATACTGCAGATTTCCATCTTCCACAGAAAAGGAATAGGCTATACATATTTGCAACTCTAGATGAACCTCAAGAAGGACTTCTCTTTAACTTCACTGCACAAGCAATCAGTGAGCATTTCAACTCCAAACTCGATTCGTTCAGCGGATTAAAGAGTAACTCTGTGCTTGATTTCCTTGATGCTGACGCTGACAGAAAGTATTTCCTGTCCGAAAGAATTAAGCCGACTATCTTAAGCGATGGGTCCAAAGGATACAAATCACATTCTGAGATAAACCAAGTTGTAGCAAGACCATTGACAGCGACAATGCATAAGATGCATCGAGCATGTCAAGACAACTATTACAGCCAAGACTTTATTGTCTCAAAAGGTAAAGTCAATGCAGCTCAGACATCATCCAAAGAAGATCTCCTAAAGATGGATATCAGACGTATCACTCCTGAAGAAGCTTTTATGATACAAGGATTCCCCAAAAGCCATGTAGAAAACGCACGAGCTGCTGGAGTCTCTGATGGAGCTTTGTACAAGCAGGCCGGCAATGCAGTTAGTGTGAATATTATCTATGCTATCTTGCTTTATTTAATTGATAATCATGTAGTAATAGAATAAGGTATTATTGACTTATGGAGATAATTAAATACCCCAAGAGACAAGACTGTCATTATAAGTTGACACCTGGTTCATCGAATGAAACCAGCATCAATCTCTCATATGACATTTTCTATTTCCTTTGTCCAGATGGTTTATCTAAAGGTGAAACACGCAAACTCACCTTTAAGATATATAGAGATGACTATATCAAGGCTCTTTGCTATATAACATGCCATCTTCCATATTACATTACCCGCTCGTCAAATAGTACCCAAGTTACCTATAGTTATGATCTATTTGCGGCTGAGCTATATTCTATCAACTCGTTCTTTAACGGACCTGTAGCTGACTATACTGTAACGCTTTACTACAGAAATGATGGCAGGATATATCTGAAGGACCTTGGAGTCAATGGTTTCAATATTCGAAAATTTCTTGTTGAAGATAAGTCCATGCTGACATTCTCTATGGAAGAGAAGCCTGTTCTTAGATTGTCTTTATCAGATTCGCCAGTCGAAGAAAAACGAGTGGAGTTAAATACCCTTGAACCTACAGTTGAAGAAACCCCGGATACAGTGGTACAAGTATTTGAAAAAACCGAAAGCCTCGCAGTTAGAGATAAAGTGCTGAAAGACTTCGTATATAAGGTTGTCCTGCTAATAAACAAGAGTGAGGGATTAACTGCATTCGAGCCATTTATAAACGAGACCTCGAAGAGTATTCAGCTGTTCAAGAAGGGCTCATTTAGACTCACAGGAATGTTTATATCCACTTCTTACAGCGATATGGTTAAGAGAAATCGCCTAGGAATTAAGCCAAGGTGGTTTGATACTCCTTTTATTCTTAAAGGGAAAACGGTTTACCTTAGCAATCAATGGTATGGAAAAGGGAATTATACCTTGATGTATGAAGATTTTAAAACATTGATTGAGACATGCTTCGGGGATAAGTATTTCTTTGCTCAGAATGAAGCAGGTGAATTTGAACTTTGGAAACGCAGCGATAGTCTTGAAGGAATTAATGTTATAGAAGATGCTATACTCTCAAAAACGCTATCCTTATTTCAGAAGCTGAACACAAGCAAGAGAAATGGCAAGCCTGCTCCTCATAAAGCAATTCTGCTGCTCAGTATTATGGATTTGATAGAAGAGGGTGCTATTGCATCTCCTGCAATTACATATTCTAAAGAACTTGAGACAGCATTTGCCTATAACTGGAGTGAGTATATTGGTGATGACGACACGTTTAAAGCTGTTCCGGAAACGCCATTCTGGCACATGAATAGCGAACCATTCTGGACTCTTCAGAGAAGTGACGGTGGTGATATCTGCGATATCAAGAATTCTCCAACATCTGGTCAACTGAAAGGATATAAGATCTACGCAGAGATTTCGCCGGAAATCTATAAGCTGATGACATCTGAGAAGAATAGAATCAAGTTAAGACAAGTTCTCTGTGACGAGTATCTAAATGTGCAATAAAGTATTATCCTATTCACATGGAGTCAAAAGGACAGTATTATCCACTCTGGGAGAAGAAGCGCGCAAGTATAATCAAGGCCATCATTTACGGTGGTGGGAAGGTTGCCTTGAGTAAGTCTGACTTAACTCCCCGCGGCGAGCGTAAATCATATAGCTTCCGTATCGAGTATAAGAACGGACAACCTACCAAACGCGGAGGTAGTGCAGTTGCCAGAGACCTTCAAGATCTTCTCGAAAAAGACAGCTCATTCTACACTGTAGTGGCAGGGAAGGAGGTCGTTATCCGTATGGGAGTATCTTTCGAAGTAGAGGTAATCGTAACTGGAGACTGCCTATCCAATGAAGACATTGCCTCTGTTGGAAAAGTTATTCTTCACAAAAAGTTCGGCTCAGGTACAATCGAGTCTATCGACGGAGATAACGTCATGGTCAACTTCGGGACAGAGACTGTAAAACTCAACTTCAAATTCGCTTTGGGCAAAGGGATTATCGAGACCAAGAAATAGACATGAAGAAGTTTGAGTATACAATTGAAAGGTTCAGCACACCGGCATGTACGGGTATGCAGGAAAAGCTTAACAAACTAGGTAATGAGGGTTGGGAGCTGGTTTCTGTGTGCCCAACTAATAGTTATGATAGCGGGCTTGCGGAGATAGCGGCATTTTTGAAACGCGAAATCGAAAAATAATCATGAACCAATCCAAAGTGGTCCTTGCGCTGCGTCTGATGAAGATGCTGCAGAACAATAATACGCTGACGATCGATGAGATTGCGGCGCAGTTGGAAGTTGTACCCAGGACTATATACAGATACATTGACACTTTCAAGGAGTCTGGCTTTACTGTGATCAATATCACTGGGAATATCTACAGCCTCGTTGAGATGCCTCAGCCGTCGCCTGAGTTCGATAAGCTGGTGTATTTCAGCGATGAGGAGTCGTATCTGGTGAACAGTCTGATAGATGCTTTGTCGCCTACAAATGCTCTGAAGGCAGGGTTAAGGAAGAAGCTGGCTGTGATATACGACAACACCGGAATCGAGGGGTTCGTGGACCGCAAGAGCAATGCTGCTCATGTGGCCAACCTCCGGAAAGCAGCTCAAGAGAAGAAAATGGTCGTCCTTCATAATTACGAGTCTGCGAATAGCAATGTGGTTCGTGACCGTCTCGTGGAGCCATTCGGGTTCACTAATGACTTCATCGAAGTTTGGGCATACGACACCGAAAGCAAGAGCAACAAGCTGTTCAAGGTGCAGCGAATAGGCGAGGTAGAGATTACTGAACGTGCATGGGAATATGAAATCAGCCACCGCAAGCAGGGGAGAGATATATTCCGTATGACGGGTTATGCCAACTCCCATGTTCGCATGCAGCTGAGTGTAAGAGCCAAGAACCTGCTCATTGAGGAGTATCCGCTGGCCGAGAAGGAAATTACCAGAGACGGTAACTATTGGATTCTCGATACTGTAGTCAATGACTTTGCGGGTATATGCAGGTATTATGTGGGATTGATCCCGGAAATCAAGGTGCTTGAGGGTGAGGAGTTCCTGGAGTATGTGAGAGCATACATGAAGAAGTACATTAGTAAAGTGTAGCCTCACTTCATTGACGCCCTATCATTTCGCCTCTCCTCCACCACCCAGTCCGCCAGGTCGGCGCCCATCTCCCGCTGCTGCGGGGTGGCGTTCATCTCCAGGTAGTCGGACACGGTGATGTCCAGCAGGGGATAGTCCTTTGCCTTCTTCCGCCATCGGTCGTAGGCGCCGAGGTCGGGGAAGGCGATGACCTGGCGGCTGAGGAGGACTTTCACGCGGTCGTTGAACTGACCGAGTCCGCCGGTGGCGAGCCAGAGGAATTCCGGAAAGACTGCGGAGCAGATGACCGCAGTCTTTTCGGCTTCTACCAGGGCGACGGGGAGCTCAGGGCAGAGGGGGAGCAGGTGCTCTCCGAACAGGCACTGGGACAGCGTCCAATCCTCTGGCAGTTGATGCAGTGCTTTAAGTCGGCTGTGCACCCACATTGCCGCCGGAACGGAGCCGTCCTTGATGCGGTGGCCTGTCCGGGGATCGTAGGGGATGATCTTCCCGGCGCGGCACCGGTCCCGGATGTCGAACTGGTAGAAAACGGCATATCCGTCCTTTGTCGTCCCGATACGATATTTTTCCACGAGCGACTTTGCTGTCTCCTCGCCGAACACATCGGAAAGAAAGGCGATAAATCCGTTCTTTGGCGTGAAAAGCAGCGTTTTCCGGACAATTTCCATCGGGAGCAGACACAATCCTTGCCGAGGTTCCTTGCGGCGCCTGACGGGCCGTTTCCCGGATTTGGGCAAGGCGGAAACCTTTCCGCCCTGCCGATTCGGCACGTACGGGGGATAGAGATTGTAGCCGCAACTCTGCTCGTGGTCGCAACGGCCATAGCGTTCTACATCCACAGGGACGTCGTTTTCGTCCACGTAGGGCGTGAAGCAGTGGGGCCGTCCGCAGTTCGGGCAGCGGAATCGGCTGTTCCTGTCCTTATACTTCAGCAGGTGGTAACGGTAGTTTTTCTTCATATTGTCTCTGGTTTGTGTCCCACTGTCCCGTCTGTCCCGTTTGTCCCGCACCCGGGACACTTGGGACAGTTGGGACACCTGGGACAGTCTTTTCCTTTAGCCATCTGCTGACGGTGCTCTTGCCCACACTCATTATCGCGGCTATTTCCCTCAGGCTCTTTCCTTCCGAGTGCAATGCCCTGGCCTCGTCGATTCTCGGGTCGTGTTCGGCCGAGTACAGCAGTTCGTTCTCCGAAGCCTCGCCGATGAATTCCATATGCAGCCATCCCATACTGTCCACCAGTTCGAGCAGGGCCACGTGTTCTCCGTCGTAGATGGCCTCGGAACTGCGCACTTTGACCTGCTTGATGTATCGCTGCGAAGGCTTCCCCGGAACCCTTGCCAGAGCGACGGCGGAGTCCACGAACGCCATTAGCTTGTGGGAACCGGCAAGGTCGTTCAAGGTCAGAGGTCTGTAGTCAGGTATCTTCGGCGTGTGAGAAAGTATGATCAGGGTGATGCGGTAAGATTCCTTGAGGTGTTTCAACCTCTGCATGAATATGGTTGCAGAGTCCGCCCTTTCAGCATCGGGACAGGCGTAGGTGATATTGTCCAGAATCACTACCGGGATTCCTTTCTGCGCCGCCAGCTCTATGCTCTCCAGCAGCCCTTCCTCCATTCCATCCGTTATGGGATCGTCCGTGTTGAATTCCGCTCTCTTGAAGTTATCCGGAAAATTGAAGCGTATTCCCTGAACTGTGTATCGCTTCTGGAACTGTTTGACTGACAATTCCAAATCTATGTACAATACAGGCTTTACTTTAGCTATTTCCACACCTATCTGTACGGCAAGGATAGACTTGCCGACTCCGGGTTTGGAAAACAGTACGGTGATCTCGTTCTCAGCTATCAGGCCGTGGAAGTAAAGAACCGGATCCGGAAGTCGGAGGCCATCTTCAACGAAGTCATTGCCGGACTTCATCTTCAGCAGGCCAAGGTTTTCAAAGCTTTGCTTCCTGTCCAGCATTTCCCGGAAATGCCGTGCCATTCCATCGTCCGCATTCATTGATCGGCCTCCTCTTCTTTTTCCACTTGAAGTGTTTTCTCTTCGAGTAGTTTCCGGTACTTTGCGACGAGCACTACGACTGCCTGGTACCCGTCCGTTGCATATTCATCCCGGACTTTCTGATAGACTAGCCCCGGATGCTCAAATTCCAGGGCAACAGCGATCCGATATGCCTCTCTCGCATACGCATCTACGCCAAGGCAGGAGTAGTAGCTGATTGCAGTACCCATTGTGACGAATATCGATACCAGTACAATGTATGCTGTCCGTTTTGCCCCATTCCTCGTGAACAGAATCCCGATTCTGCATTTCAAGTCCTTCCACAGCCTTTTCCATCCGCGAATTTGTGCATCCTCAAGCTTTTTGCCGAGGGCAAGGTTAGATTCTCTCAAAATCTCGTTTTCGAGTGTCGTATCTGCCATCTTCGAGTAGGCGTTGCAGAGATTCGAATACCTCGTGTTCAAGTCTGATAACTGAATACGCAGTTCGTTTATCCTCTTATTGTATTCTGTCAGACCCGAATTGAGCTGTTCAATGGCCTGCTGGTATCTGGCAGGGAATCTCATTTCCACCTGTACCGCCTTGTGCACGTCTTCCGCCGGGACTACCCTGACCGGGTCGTTCTGGTATTCCATCGCGTTGTTGAACTGTCTTGTGAGATTGTCGCACAGGTCATTGACCTGCCTGAGTATCTTCTGCGACGTAAGTTGCTCGTTCTGCTCCTGTATATGCCTGTCAGGAGCATTATTGTTCTTTGCCATATTCCTGAATTATTATTTGTTCTATCTGCGGAAGCCCATCTTCCTTTTCTTCCTTTCTTCGGGCCTCTCCTGAATGTCGTGTTCTGTACTGCCGGAACTGCCCATCGGGCTGAAGAGAATGTCACCTATGCTTGCGGCAAGGCTCTGTCCCTGACTCCTGCTCTGGCTTTCGTTTCTTTCGGTGGCGGACTCGGTGAGATTCTTCCCCTCGGACTTCTCCTCCCGGTCTTCGATGGCCTTCCTGATCTTCTCGTAGGAATATGCCCTTCCGACTTCCGAGCCGCGGAAACGGTGCACCACGCTCGGGCGCACGTCGTCCCCCTTGCTGAAACTCAGGCCCTGGATGCTGCCGTTGTTGCGGCGGTGTATCTCCATCGTGATGCCCTTTGACAGGAGCTCCCGTCCGAGACTGCGCAGGTCCCGGCAGCGGGGCAGTGCGGCGTCGATTGCGTTGCTGATCTGGTAGCGGGCCTTCTCGCGGCCGTGAAGGTCCTGCACGATGGTGTTCCTTCGGCCCTGCGCGAAGTTGAGCCCGTATTTCTCCGTGAGCGCGCGGCAGGCGATGCCGTTGCGCCGGAAGTCCTGCCAGGCGTTCAGGCAGCGGCCACAGTTGTCCACACGGTTGAAGAATATGTGCACGTGCGGGTTGCCCTTCGCATTGCAGTGCCTCACCACCATATACTGGGTGTTCTGGTAGCCCATCATCTCCATATACTCGCGTGCGATCTGTGCCATGCGCCTGCTGTTGAGCAGGGGAGCGTCCTCCTTCATGAAGCAGAGGGATATATGTCCGACAGGTTTCTGCACTTCAGTGTTGGTCTCAGCCTGAATCGAGAAGCTCGTGTCTATGGCGTATGCCATCGCGCTAGCGAGCTGCAGTCTGGCTTCACCGCTGGAGCGGGCGAGTTCCGCGGCTTCGGTGGGGTCGATGTCCAGTCCCTCCCAGCAGAGGATAGTGGCCTCGTCGTGGTTAAGGCAGTAGTTGGCGCAGCTGTACGGTGCGCTGCTCGAAACGATCTTACCTACCATGGCGCAGCACCTCCCTGAAATAGCGGTTGATTCCGGTGAATTCCTTCTGGATATCCATGATCTCCAATGCGACCTCATTGAGATTGCCTCTATCCAGCCAGGTGACCAGCCTGTTCAGATTCACCCCGATTTTGTACAGGTCCCTGAGCAGCTGCCTCTCCTCGTGGCTGAGGGCCTCGCGTACCTGATGTCTGAGCGCCGCCTTGCGGCAGTATTCAGAGATGGTGAACGGGGTAAGTTCAGCCTTCAGGGAGACCTGCTCGTATTCCTGGTCATTCAGCACGACCGTCACCTTGTGACGTCGTCTTCCGGCGCCCATCGGAGGGCGCCCGGTTCTTCGTTCATTTCCCATAATCATCGGTATTGAAAACCTGCGACCGAGGAGAGCGGCGAGTAATTTCGGCAAGGCCGGAATATAAACTCGCTAACCACCTCAATGCATTCGTTTCCTTTAGGCAATCAGCGTCTGGATTTCGGCGCCAGCTGAACGATGTTCTTCTCGGCTTCTGCGAGTCTTTCGTCAATGCTTTCGCACTTTCCTTCGCGGACCCAGGCCATGAGTTCGTCCTCGAAGAAATAGACTGTCTTGCCTCGCTTGTAATGCGGGATCAGACCCTGACTCGTGTAGCGGTACATAGTGTTTTTCGCCTTGCCTACGATTTCGCAGGCCCTTTCGAAGCTGATGGGATCGCGTTTCTTCTGTACGGGCTCGTCCGGGTGAAGAAGAGAATTCTTAATCTGACGGATGTCCTCCATCATGGTCGCCATTGCGGCCGGCATCTCATCGAAAGAGATGCGTTTTGTGTCGGTTTCTTTCATACGTTGCAGTTGTTTTGTTGTGCTGCAAATGTATGAAGGTAAGATATAAATAAAGCAAGCCAATGCCTTGATTGGTAAGACATTGGCAATTTGATATAAGTTTGAAATCTGTTTGGTGACAGATTGGTATTGCGAGCGCTTGCGAAAACTGGTGACCGTTTAGGACACCGGGGTCTGGCAACTATAAAGTACAGATGCTTCGGGCGCAGCGTCGTAGAGTTGGTCTCTAGCAACCAACTCTACGAAGGGTGTCACATGCGAATAGAAGACGGGATGAGAAAAAAGTTTCTCGTGTTTACTCTTCTTCAGAATATAGTGGACTCTTTTCCATCGCATGTACAACCTCCAATTTTGTGGACTCGTCCATATCTTCGTGATTAATGACCGAGTGAATAATTGCACAAAGTAAGTCTTTGTTGATATTGCCAGCCGCTACATGCCAAATATATGCTTCCATATCTGTCAGAAAGTGGAATCCGGCCCAACTATGCTCATTCTTTAATAGGAAATGAGCACCGGCGACCAATGAAATCCTCTTGTTTCCATCACCAAAGTAATGACCATGGCAAAGACCATAGACAAGATATGTAAGTTTATCTTCGAATGATGGATAATAATCGTCATTCTTGACGAACTCAAGTACTTTGTCTATGCCTTCGCTATCGCGCACCTCGGCCATTCCACCACCACTTTGCTCAATAGTCTCACGATAGTACTTCAGCAGGTCTTCCTTGGACAAATAAACAATATCTTCCATTCTTCTTACTGCTTAAGTCGGTTAAGAACTGCTCTATTATCGTCGTTATCAAGCAACTTCTCTAAATCAAGTGATTCGCTACCGATAAATCTTTCAAACTCCTCTGGTGACAAGGCCTTCAAATACTCTGAAATATTCTCATGATACACATCTCTAAATCCTAAGTCTCTTGATGCCATTTTTTGTCTTGCGTCATAGAGGAATGGCATCATTGCTGGGCTTTCTGCTTGTATATCTATGAGTTCCTGGACTCTTTGAGTAGATAAAGGAGTACGTGTGCGATTATATTCCATTCTAATTGCGTGAGCAACTCCATTTTCAAAAGAGCTGATGACCCTTAATACTTCAGAATACATAGTTGCTCTAGCATTGTCTGTCTCTTTCAATTTCAACAATTCCTTATACTCTTTTGCCTTTTCAAAGAATACAGCCTTATAAATCATATCAGTAACCTGAGAGTATTTGAAATTTTTATGGCCGTCAACACACTCGCTTACTGCAGATGTAAAGTTCTTTCTATAATTCTCCTCTTGAATAGCTGCAGGCAGATATTCTCTATCTCGCCAGTTAATGTATTTCGTTCCACCACCTGCTTTTTCATTAATGGTGGCTATCACAATATCAAGTATTGCACTCCTTAACTTTTTGGCTTTATCACTATCATTAAGGAGCATTCCAATGTTCAAGAAGGACCTGAAGTCAAAGAGTCCTAATTGTGTTGTTTTGCTCGCGAAATCAATTTCATGAGCAAAACGCAATTTGAACTCTTTCAACATTTTACCCTTACATAAAACATATCCATTATGTTTCAATTCTTCTTCATAATTGGAAAGATAATTATCTATAGTGCGAACATCTACTTCGAAATAGTCGGCTACCATCTGTTTCGTCAAATAGAACCTTCCTTCAAATTCAAATGTCTGGACACCTAATGACTCCTGAATTCTAGGAATCGCTATCCTGTTGTTCAAGATGTTCTGACGTTCAATTTGAGATGTAGTTAAATCCTGTGCCATGAGTGTAGTATTACAGAAAGTTCTCATTGCCCATTTAAGGGGCATGTTGCTAATACAAATTATACTAGACAATTTTCAAGGCAAATTTAGCGAAATTACAGAACAAAATGACCATTTGTCAGTAAAATTTCTTTTACTGCCGTGGTTCATCCTTCTGCGAATCGTCATAGAGATTCAACAGATAATCATCACTGTTATCCTCGGTCTGCTTGATTAGGACTCCGGGGTCTGGGCAAGGCTGATGAAGTATTCTATAATCGCGTTCTGAGTCCTTTGGTACAGTCTCGGAATCACCTCATTGGGGATAATGTGGTTTTCCGAGTCGTACCTCTCGGATTTGGAGAGGCTCTGTGCAAATGAATCCTCCTTGACTCTGGCGAACACTCCGGGAAACATCTGCCTGTATGCGAGGTACAGTGTTCCGTTGGTTACTCCTTCACCCATGGTCAGCGGGCGCAGGTTTGCGATAAGTGAATATATGTCGTACTTGTACATTCGTTTACGGGGATTTGACATATTGTATAAATGCTCATTTTCGGATACGACAGTGAGGTTTCGGGCACAGGACTCGGGATCCGTTGATTCTCTCAGATCGAAGATGTTGTTCACATATGTTTCCATCCGGTCCCCGGTCAGGTAGTCCTTCAGTACTTCTGATATGTACTTCTTTACCCCCTGATACAGCATGTCCACTTTACGACTGTTCAGCATCTCTTTTTCTATATTCTTTCCTTCCGGAAGATATATCTGCTTTGGTTCCATGAGAGCCAATGGTTCACCTGTCTGGTCGTCTATATCCTCCGATATCTCAATAATTATGATTTTATTCTCCTTAAACCACGAAGTTTCGGAATTCTTGCTGAAAAATGGTTGATTTCCTATATCCAGCGAGCACAAGAATTCCTCTTCACCAGGATTTTTGGCAATATTGTCACCCTTGATTCCATGAATAAATTCAGATAATGCTTGTCTGAATGCATCAAATAATATCCACCATGCATTTATAACCCATAGAATTAATGGTACAAGTATCATAGAAATCGGCAACACAATGGCAGCTTCAATCAGTATTACGTCAAGTGTGTAATGATTCTTTACACCACTGATACATAATTGAAAGATTGCTATGATGAAAATGCCCCCATACATTATTGGAAGGAAGTGAGGGATATAATGACTTAAAGGCAACCTTACAAAATAGTTCCTTACGTACTTGAAGAATTTGTTTTGACTCATATTGCAAATTTATTGATTTTCTTTTGATTGTGTATCGTCTGGAATGCAAAGAGCATTGTGCATGACTTCGGACATACGCTCCGCTGCCATCCGTTTGTTCCCGTCGCTGACCTCCGCGTAGATCTGGGTTGTCTGGACGTTGGAGTGAGTGAGCATCTTGGAGACAAGATAGACATCCACACCCTTGCTGCACATTGTTGTGGCAGTGGTATGGCGCAGACAGTGAAAGGTTATGTGCTTGTCTGTGATGCCTGCATCCTCGATCCACTTATGGAAGGGACCGGAAATCATTGTCCTGGTGAAACCTGTGAAAACCTTGCCTGAGCTACGCTCGCCGCACCAGTACAAAGCCTCTTCTGTGACCGGGATGGTCTCCTCTCGTGCGCTCTTGCGAATCTCCTTCCGTATGCACCAGCTGCCGTCCGGAGCACGTACGATGTTCTCCCAGGTGAGAGACTCCAGGTCGCTGATACGCAGTCCCGTGTACAGGCCGAATATGGCTATGCGGCGAAGAACGTCGTACATGCATGGAGTGGACATCAACTTGTGGATCTCATCAATGGTCAGATACGGAATCTTCGTCTTCTTCATCGGAATTCCGTCAAAGAAATCATTGAGGTTGGATTCCAGCAGTTTGTCTACGTAGGCGCGTCTTAACAGGGAACGGAAAGTCGCGAAGTAGCCTGAGGCGGAATTCTGCGTCAGACGCGCTCCTGTCCTGACATTTATCGCATCGTGCAGCAGGAATTCCCTGTACCTTTTGCAGAAATCGACGGTCACCATACCGAAAGTGCATTTGCCGCCGGTGAACTTGATGAACTGCTTCAGTGCTCCGTCCCATTTGGAATGCCTGCCATTGCTGACAGTACGGAAATATTCAATGAAATCCTCTTTCTTGACACTCTTGTCCAGGAAACCGTATTCCTGATTATGTACCGAGACTATCCGCTTGGAGAGAATCGCCTTTGCGAGCTGGTCAATGTCTTCGTTGTGGTCCTTTTCCACCTTCGTCTTCGGGTGGGTATAGAGAAAGAGATTCAGATTCTCGGACTTGATAGTCCTGCGTGTACGCTTGTCGTAGAAGGGCGGATAGTAAGCAATGTGAAGAGTGGTTGTGCCATTCTTCAAATAATGCTTATCGAGTTTTACTTTTGTTGCCATATTTGTTTTTTGTTAGCGTTACTTACTTTCCGTTTGCTTCTCGCCGCAAAGGAAAGCAATTATTTTGTCAAACACTGTCACTTTCTGGATGTTTGGTATGAGTTTGGGAAAATCGGAAAATAATAATTATTTGATTGTCTTTGACTTAGCTTGAATTGACAATATGTTTCGGTCTTGACTGTCCTGACGTTCAAGCAGGGTTTCGATGCGGCTGTTCCGTACCCATTCAAGCAGTTCGTCCTCGAAAAAGTACACAGTCTTTCCTCTTTTGTAATGAGGAATGAGTCCCTGGCTCGTGTAACGGTACATCGTATTCTTGGCTTTGCCTGTGATTTCACAGGCACGTTCAAAACTCACCGGAATACGTCGTGCACTTACAGGCTTAGCCATAATATGCTCCCTGAGTCCTTCAACTTCCTCCATCAGAATATGGAGTGCATTGCTCATTTCCAGAATATCTACACTCAGCTGGGCAATTACGTTTGGCATCTCGTCGAACGTGATACGTTTGGTTGTCGGCTTTTCCATATTCCTTATTTGTTGGAGATTACACTGAATTTCATTGCCTCGTCATAGTCGCACCTGCGAAACTTGACGTTGCGTCCTACCTGCACCCGCTGGATGTTATTGTAACGCAGCACATTGTACACCTGGTCGCGAGTCTGGCCATACTTCTCCATCGCTTCCTGGACCGTGTACCACATCTCGGAGTCCGCCGGTTTTATCCCCCTGGACATATCGAAGTGGACTTTTGAATAGTAGGTGACATTGTGTACCTTCTTAGTAGGTATCCGGAAGGTGCTTGCGATGTCATAGATGCTGGCAGGTTTCAGCTGGTACTTCTCCTGAATCTCAGCGCAGGTGTACCACTCTGAGATTTCCGGATGGCTTTCGGCCTGGCGCTTGCGGAACAGGGACTCAACCTCGTTGAGATAATAGTAGTTCTTCCCCTTGTGCCTGATTATGGTGAGGCCGGCCTCCTTGAGAATTTTGTCGGTTCCGGACAGCGAGAGTCCATAGCGCTCAGCCACGTCCTTTACGGTGGTGTATCTCTCGCCGTTCACATTTTTCCCACCGTTCACCTCGCTTCCACCTTTTATAGAACCGTTGCTCGGAGCCATCAGCTCCTGAGGAGCTGCCTCCTCTTTCTTTTTTTCGTCATGGTTCCGATTACGATAGGGTGGTGCAGAGTCGAAGAGCTTGTCCACGTCCGAGCGGCGGACGAAGGTCTTTCCTCGAATCTTCAATGCAGGGATGATGCCTCTCGAAATGTAATCATAGGCGGTTGTTCTGCTTACTCCCAAATACAGTCCTAACAGAATAGGACTAAGGATTTCAACATTTTCCTTTGCGCACTTATCGAGTGCTTTCATTTGAATTTCGTTCTGACTGTCAACAAGAGTCTTCGCCATATTTCTAATGCGATCCTTATTAGCCTGGTCAGCACATCGTTTGGAGCAATACTTTGTGTTGCTCTTTTGCGCAGTGAATGTGGCTCCACACCACTGGCAAATCATTCCTTTATAAATCATTTTGTCCGGTTTATTTCGCCGAAAGTGTCCGAATACGTACGTCTACGTCCGAATACATCCGGCAGCGTCCAACATATCTTCCACCTTGGCGACGTCAGCGGAGCGGAATGGAGCAGGTTAGTGGATTTTGGGTAAATAATGGACAAAAATGGACAGGAAACGCCATTTCAGCACCTCCCAAAACAAAAAGAGAAGCGCCCGTAAGCGCCTCTTTATCAATCAATAACTATTATTTGTTGTCGTTGGCTATCGGAAGGTCACTTGCCGATACAGAACCTCTCAAAGATATTCCCAAGGACTTCGTCGGGGGTGACTTCGCCGAGGATGGAGGAGAGGTGGTGGAGGGCTTGGCGGAGGTCTTCGGAGAGGAGGTCGGGGGTTTGGGAGGTGGCGAGGGAGGATCTTACTTTCTCCAGGGATGCGGCGGCGCTCATCAGGGACTGGTAGTGGCGTAGATTGGTCACTATTGTCTGGCCAGAATCCAAAGTGGCGGTCTTTTGGGAGTCTGAGAGGAGGGTGCGCAGTGTGTCAAGGCCGAAACCGGTTTTGGCGGAAATGTATAACTTAGTCACCTTTTCGTCAGGTGATGAAACAGTATTGTTTAATAGGCTAACATTTATGTTAGAGCCTAAAACGTCCACTTTGTTCAGAAGGACTATCAGTTTTTGCGACTTTACGTCCAGGTTATTCACTATGTCAGAAATCGAATGTTCGTTTTCCTCTTCCGGGACGGTCACGTCCAGTAGAGCCAGGACGATTTCGGCCTCGCTCATCTTCTTGTAGGATCTGGAAATGCCTATTTTCTCGACTTCGTCCTGGGTGGTGCGCAGGCCGGCGGTGTCTATGAAGCGGAAGAGGTGGCCGCCTATGGTCATCGTCTCCTCCACGGTGTCGCGGGTGGTGCCGGCGATGTCGGAGACTATGGCGCGGTCATCACCTACCAGGGCGTTCAGAAGGGTGCTTTTGCCGGCGTTGACGGCTCCGACTATGGCGACCGGAACACCGTTGCGAAGGGCGTTGCCGTAGCGGAAGGAGTCTGTCAGCGAATGAATATGCCTGAGCGCGCCGTCCAGCAGGGCTGACAGTTCCCGGCGGCTGGCGAACTCGACATCTTCCTCGCTGAAATCCAGCTCCAGCTCCAATAGGGAGGTCATTTTCAGAAGTTCGTCGCGGAGGGTTTTCAGTTCTTTAGAAAAACCGCCCTTAAGCTGGCTGTAGGCGACCCTGTGGGCGGCGGCGTTCTGGGATGAGATCACGTCGGCAACGGCCTCGGCCTGTGCCAGATCCATCTTGCCGTTCACGAAGGCCCTTTGGGTGAACTCGCCTGGACCGGCCATGCGGGCTCCGGAGTCCACCAGGCGCTGAAGAAGCCTTTCGACAACGAACTTGGAGGAGTGGCAGGAGATCTCTACGGAGTCTTCGCCGGTGTAGGAGTGCGGTGACCTGAAGACGCTGACAAGGACAGTGTCCAGATCTGTGCCGTCCGCTTCAAGCGCTACTCCATATCGCAGCTTGTAACCTTCTGTTTCAGAAATGGTGGAGCCTTTGCAGGATACTACCTTATCGGCAATCCGGAAGGAGTCTTTTCCGCTCATGCGGATGATGGCTATGGCGCCGGTTCCGGGGACAGTGGCCGGGGCGCAGATGGTATCTTCGATGTTCAACATTGTTCCTGTCAATTATATTGCCGGTCACTTCGAGGCGACCCGGCGCCCAAAATAATCTCCCTTAGGCAAATTCGCCATCCGAAGGCATCATTTCGAGGCAACCAAAATAATCTCCCTCGAATCCGCCGCCCAAAGGCATCTCTTCGAGGCAGCCAAGGCAACCAAGGTAAAATCTCTCTTCGAGGCAACCGAGGCGACCTGCAAATTTATCAACATTCGCCAACATATTCAAGGATAAGGGTCGCGAATTTATATTCATTGAATATTTTGCCGCTTATTCCCATTTTTTTGCTTAAATTTGCAGTACAAACGAACTTCCAGATGCTTGGTGTGATTTCAATTCCTTTAAGCGGCAGTGCGTCCAAGGATGCACAGAGGGGATGTTCTTTTGATTATTCAGACTTTCACCGACCATTTCATCACTGTTTGAGATGGTCGTTTTTTCTTCCTGACCGTGAGAGGGGAGAGCGTGGGTGCACCCGGAGGACCGGCGGCACGGGGACGGCAAATGCCAGAAAGCCCTCCCGGAGCCGGCTGGAAAGATGGAACCAAATGGAAGCAAAGAGTTTAAGTTTACTATAAGTCAGATTTATTGGCAAGGAAATGAAACCAAGAAAAGGAGCGACATTAAAGTTGGAGAACGGGATCGAGTTCCGCGGATTCTCCTTTGGCTATGACGGGCCGTGCGACGGCGAGGTTGTCTTCTCGACGGCGATGGTCGGCTATCCGGAAAGTTTGACAGACCCTTCGTACTCCGGGCAGATTCTCTGCGTAACCTATCCTTTGATAGGCAATTACGGCGTACCACAGGAAGGAACGGACGAACTGGGAATATCCCGGAACTTCGAGTCAGAGAAGATCTGGGTAAGGGGAGTCGTGATCAGCGACTATTCCTTCGACTACAGCCACTGGGATGCGGTCAAGAGCCTCGACGAGTGGCTGAAGGAGCAGAGGATTCCTGGAATATTCGGAATCGACACCCGCGCCGTCACGCAACTTCTCCGCGAGAAGGGCTCGATGCTTGGAATGATTGTTCCGGACGGCGTGGAGAAGGATTTCCCGATCGACGACCCGAACCTCGCCAACCAGATCGCCATCGTCAGCTGCAAGGATGTGATTGAATATGGCGGCGGCTCCAAGACAGTCGTGATGGTTGACTGCGGAGTCAAGCACAACATCCTCAGGTGCTTCATGGAAAGGGGAGTGAAAGTCATCAGGGTGCCTTGGGACTACGATTTCAACAAGCTCGACTACGACGGGCTGTTCATCTCCAACGGGCCTGGCAACCCGCAGTTCTGCAACGTCACGGTCACCAACCTTCGCAAGGCGATGGAAGGGGACAAGCCGATTTTCGGAATATGCATGGGCAACCAGCTGCTCGCCAGGGCCGGAGGTGCCAACACCTATAAATTGAAATATGGCCACCGCAGCCACAACCAGCCTGTCCGCATGGTCGGCACCAACCGCTGCTTCATCACCTCGCAGAACCACGGATTCGCAGTTGACGACAAGACCCTCGGAGCCGACTGGGAACCTTGGTTTGTGAATATGAACGACGGCACCAACGAAGGCATCCGCCACAAGACCAAGCCTTTCTGCTCGGTGCAGTTCCATCCGGAGGCCTCCAGCGGCCCGACCGACACGAACTTCCTGTTTGACGAGTTTATCAGCAAATTGTAACTTTCGAATAAAGAAGAATTTATGAAAAACACGAATATAAAGAAGGTTTTGATCCTCGGATCAGGCGCACTCAAGATCGGTCAGGCGGGAGAGTTTGACTATTCCGGCTCACAGGCCCTCAAGGCCCTACGTGAGGAAGGCATCGAGACCGTCCTCATCAACCCGAACATCGCCACCGTGCAGACTTCGGAAGGCGTGGCCGACAAGATCTACTTCCTGCCGGTAACCCCGTTCTTTGTCGAGAAGGTCATCGCCAAGGAGCAGCCTCAGGGCATTCTCCTCTCGTTCGGTGGTCAGACCGCCCTTAACTGCGGCGTGGAGCTGTACGAGAACGGCATCCTTGACAAGTACAAAGTTCAGGTGCTTGGGACTCCTGTCCAGGCGATCATGGACACGGAGGACCGTGACCTCTTCATAAAAAAACTGGACGAGATCGGTGTGAAGACCATCAAGTCACACCCTGCCTCCAACATAGAGGAGGCCCGCAAAGCCGCCCACGAGCTCGGATTCCCACTCATCGTGCGCGCCGCCTACGCCCTCGGCGGACTCGGCTCAGGCTTCTGCGACAACGATGAGCAGCTCGACGAACTCTGCGAAAAAGCCTTCTCTTTCTCCCCGCAAGTACTTGTCGAAAAGTCACTTAAAGGCTGGAAGGAGATTGAATATGAAGTTGTCCGCGACCGTTATGACAACTGTATCACGGTCTGCAATATGGAAAACTTCGACCCGCTCGGAATCCACACCGGAGAGAGCATCGTCGTGGCTCCGTCCCAGACCCTGTCCAACAACGACTACTATTTCCTGCGCGAACTTTCCATCAAGATCGTCCGCCACATCGGAATAGTTGGCGAGTGCAACGTGCAATACGCCTACGACCCTGACGCTATGGACTACCGTGTGATCGAGGTGAACGCCCGTCTGAGCCGCTCCTCGGCGCTTGCTTCCAAGGCCACCGGCTATCCGCTCGCCTTCGTGGCCGCCAAACTCGGTCTCGGCTACGGCCTGTTCGACCTCAAGAACTCCGTGACCAAGACCACTCCGGCCTTCTTCGAGCCGGCGCTTGACTACATTGTCTGCAAGATTCCTCGCTGGGATCTCAGCAAGTTCCACGGTGTCTCCCGCAAGATCGGTTCTTCGATGAAGTCCGTGGGCGAGGTGATGGCCATCGGGCGCAGTTTCGAGGAGGCCATCCAGAAGGGCCTCAGGATGATCGGACAGGGGGCGCACGGCTTCGTGGGCAACAAGGAGTTCCAGGTCGCCGACTTGGAGGAGGCTCTCCGGGAGCCGACCGACAAACGCATCTTCGTGATCTCCAAGGCTATGCGCGCCGGCTACACGGTAGATCAGATCCACGACCTCACCAAGATCGACAAATGGTTCCTCAATAAGCTGGAGAACATCGTGAAGACCTACGAGGACATGAACTCCTACGACACTCTTGAGGACATGCCGGTGGAGCTCCTGCGCCTTGCCAAGCAGGAGGGCTTCTCCGATTTTCAGATCCAGAGAGCCATCTGGAAGGACAAAGGAACCTCGACAGCCAACATGGATGTTGTCCGTGAACATCGAAAATCACACGGCATCGTCCCTGTCGTGAAGCAGATAGACACCCTCGCCGCCGAATTCCCGGCACAGACGAACTACCTCTACCTGACCTACAACGGCACGAAGAGTGACATTGAATATGAGCGTGACGGCAAGTCGGTGATTGTCCTCGGTTCGGGAGCCTACAGGATCGGTTCGTCCGTGGAATTCGACTGGTGTTCCGTAACCTGCCTCCAGACCATCCAGAAGCAGGGCTACAGGGGAGTGCTGATCAACTACAACCCGGAGACGGTCTCCACCGACTACGACATGTGCGACAGGCTCTATTTCGACGAGCTCACCTTCGAGAGGGTGATGGACATCATCGACCTTGAGACCCCGCACGGAGTCGTTGTCTCCGTGGGCGGCCAGATCCCTAACAATCTCGCCCTCAAGCTTCACAAGCACAACGTTCCGATTCTTGGCACCTCCGCCGAGGACATCGACAAGGCCGAGGACCGCCACAAATTCTCCAGCATCGTGGACAACCTCGGGGTTGACCAGCCGGAATGGAGCGAGCTCACGACCATCGACGAGGTGGACAATTTCATCAGGAAGGTTGGCTTCCCTGTGTTGGTGAGACCTTCGTACGTGCTTTCGGGCGCCGCTATGAATGTCTGCCACGACGAAGAGAAACTCCGTCACTTCCTTAGCCTGGCGGCGGAAGTCTCCCAGGAGCATCCTGTCGTGATCAGCAAATTCTACACCCGCAGCAAGGAGATAGAGTTCGACGCGGTGGCCGACAATGGAGAGATCCTTGCCTACGCCATCTCGGAGCACATTGAATATGCCGGTGTCCATTCCGGGGACGCCACGATCCAGTTCCCTCCGCAGAAGCTTTACGTGGAGACCGTCCGCAGGATCAAGAAGATCGCCCGCGCGATTGCCGGCGCGCTCAGCATCTCCGGACCGTTCAACATCCAGTTCCTAGCCAGAGAGAACGCCATCAAGGTCATCGAGTGTAACCTTCGCGCTTCCAGAAGCTTCCCGTTCGTGTCCAAAGTTCTGAAGATCGATTTCATCGAGCTTGCCACCAAGGTCATGCTGGGACTTCATCCAGCCGCCCCACAAAAGAGTGCCTTCGATCTTGACTATGTAGGTGTCAAGTCCTCACAGTTCTCCTTCGCGAGGCTTGAGGAGGCTGACCCGATGCTCGGCGTGGACATGTCCTCGACCGGTGAGGTAGGCTGCCTTGGCGATGACTTGAACGAGGCTCTGCTCAAGTCCGTCCTGTCTGTCGGACAGAGGATACCGGAAAGGAGGATCCTTCTTTCGACCGGTGATCCTCTCCAGAAGGCGGACATGCTGGGAGCCTGCCGTCTTTTGGTCGATAAAGGCTATGAGCTTTATGCTACCGGCGGCACCTACAAGTACCTTGTGGAGAACAGTGTTCCTGCCACGAAGGTTCTCTGGCCAAGCGAATGTGACAACCCTAACTTCAAGGGAAGGTTTAAGCCGGCGCTGGAAATGATTCAGAACAAAGAGATTGACATGGTGATCAACATTCCGAAAAACTTCTCCGAGCTGGAGTTGTCGAACGGCTACCAGATCAGAAGAGCGGCCATCGACTTCAACGTTACCCTCTTCACCAACGCCCGTCTCGCCACCGCCTTCATCCGCGCCTTCTGCTCCACCAGCGTGAACGACATCCACATCAAGTCCTGGGATCAGTATTGATTCATGATTGATTCTCCAGAATGGCAGTCGCCTCCGGCGATCCTCCCCGCAAATGCGGGTCCCCTCCCTCTTCGGGAGCCAAAGTCGCCAGAGGCGACTGCCATTCTGTAGGATAGGTGCATTACTTTTAGCGGAATGTTTGGTGCGGCAGACTATGGCCGCCCGTGGCCATATGAACGGGTGGCCCGCCGTAGGCGGGACGGGATGGAGCGCGCAGCGCGGAAGTCTGCCGCATCAAATATTCCGCTATGGAAACAATTCAAAAAAACAAAAGGCGACTGAAGATATTCAATCGCCTTTATTCATATATTCCTTAATCTATTAGAACGAGTCGTAGAATTTGGCGTCACGAGGGGTGACCTTGTTCATGTTCTCAAGAAGCATGTCGTTGGTCTTGTACTCGTCCATCAGCTGAAGCATGAAATTCATCGCTTCGGTAGGATTCATGTCAGCGAGCAGCTTGCGCAGGATCCAGATCCTGTTGGCCGCCTCACGGCTGTAAAGGAGATCGTCACGGCGGGTGCTGGAAAGAACCACGTTCACGGCAGGGAAGATACGCCTGTTGGCCAAGGTCCTGTCAAGCTGAAGCTCCATGTTGCCGGTGCCTTTGAACTCCTCGAAGATGACATCATCCATCTTGGAGCCGGTCTCCGTCAACGCCGTGGCAAGAATCGTCAGCGAACCGCCACCCTCGATGTTACGCGCCGCACCGAAGAAACGCTTAGGCTTCTGGAGCGCGTTAGCGTCCACACCACCGGTCAGAACCTTGCCGGAAGCCGGCTGCACGGTGTTGTACGCACGGGCCAGACGAGTGATCGAGTCAAGAAGGATCACAACATCGTGACCGCACTCCACCAGTCTGCGAGCCTTCTCCAGAACCATATTCGCAACCTTCACGTGCCTTTCCGCCGGCTCGTCGAAAGTCGAGGCTACAACCTCGGCCTTCACGCTGCGGCTCATGTCCGTCACCTCCTCAGGACGCTCGTCAATCAGAAGCACGATCTCGTAGACCTCAGGATGATTGTCCGCGATGGCGTTGGCTATGGACTTCAGGAGCATGGTCTTACCGGTCTTCGGCTGTGACACGATCAGACCGCGCTGACCCTTGCCGATAGGAGTGAACATGTCCACGATACGGCAGGACGGGTCACTCTGGTGACCATGACCGAGAAGGTTGAACTTCTCCTCCGGGAACAGCGGAGTAAGGAAATCGAACGGAACCCTGTCACGGATGTAGTCCGGAGTGCGACCGTTGATGAAGTTGATCTTCACGAGAGGGAAGTACTTGTCACCCTCCTTAGGAGGACGGATCTCACCTGTCACGGTGTCGCCTGACTTAAGGGCGTTGTTCTTTATCTGGCTCTGGCTGACATAGATGTCGTCCGGAGAGTTCAGGTAGTTGTAGTCGGAAGAGCGGAGGAAACCATAGCCGTCAGGCATGATCTCGAGAACACCCGTCGCCTCGACCGTACCCTCGAACTCAATCTCGGGAGTCCTTGCCCTCTGATTGGGATTCTGGAAATTCTGCGGCTTCTGCTGGGCGTTCGGATTCTGACCCTGGAACTTATTCTTCTGTTTCTTGCGGTTCACATCAGTCTGGGCCGCCGGATCATCCTTCAGATCATCGAACAACTGATGGATGAACTCCTTGCCATTCACAGGCTTGTCGGAAGCCTCGTCAGCCGCGGCTTCGGGAGAGACAACCTGTCCTTCCACGGCAGCGCCCTCAGCCGGAACCTGCTCCGCGATTTTTTCCTCAGCCTTCGCCTTGACAGCCACATTCTTCTCGGCAGCCTTGTCCTGCTCCGGGGTCTCGGCAGCAGACTTCGGCTTGCGCCCGCGCTTCTTAGGAGCCGTCTTGGCCTCCTGCTCCTGAACAGGATTCTCCTCTTTCACTACCTCCTTGCGCTCCGGCTTGACCTCTTTCTCCTTCTTGGCCGGAGCCTGTTTCTCCTCGGCCTTCTTCTCTTCCTTGACAGCCGGTTTGGCCTGTTCCGGAAGATTGCTCTTGCGAGGTCTGCCACGCTTGCCCTTAGGTTTCTCTATCGGTTCCTGCGAAGCGGCAGTAGCCTGGGCATCCAATATCGCATAAGACAGATTCTCGTCTGTCAATTTCTTAATGTTCTTGATCTGAAGCCCCTCTGCTATCGTTTCAAGTTGCTCTCTACCCATCTGAGAGAGTTCAAATAATTTGTAAGGCATAAAATTAAAATGATTCCGGACATACGTTCCGGACTGTTTTTCAGAAATGTTTGTGGATAAAGCCATTAGGCGGTACCTAATTTTCGGCACGCAAATATAGGGTTTTTATTGTAATAATCCAAACTATTTGTCCCAATAACTCGTGCTTTTCTTAAACCTGAGCAGATCGGCAAGCGCCGCCGCGTTCGCCGAGATCAGGAATGAATATGACTGGTACATTCCCGAAGGCACCCAGGACACCGAGATGTTGAAACAATGCAGGTCGTATCTGAAAGAGAACTGCGTGGTGGTCATCTTCATGGCCGTGAAATCCCAGCCGGACTGAGCCTGGACGGACATTTTAGGAGTCAGCTGAATGTTTCCCTGGACACCGAGCGTCTGCGTGTAGTTGTCCTTTTTCCGGAGCTGGTCATTGATGAACTCGTAGGTGCGGTTCATCGAGAAGTTATAGTTGAAGTTGACGCTCCACGGCACGTTAGGGTTGGTGTAGTACAGCCAGCCTCCGGGAATATATTCACCGGTGATCGGGTGGTAGTATATTCTTCTGTAATAGTCCGCAGCGTTGCCGGAATCGCCGCCGCCGCTCTTCGAGCCGTCGTTGCCCTTGACGGTTCCTTTGCCAGACAATGAATATGACAGCGAACCGCTCACGTTGGTCAGCCTGAGAGGGACGCCGGTCTCCAAGATGTTGTACCTGTTGACCCTCTTTCCCTTCCCGTCAATCGCGTAAGGATCGAAGTTCATGTTGCCGTTGATCCCAAGCTTGCCGAAGACGGAGGTGGACATCGAGACTCCCACGTTATTCATCTTCAATGAGTCAGCAAGGAAATTGTAGCCCGTGGTGAGATTCAGCTGGTCGAGGATCTTCACCTTCTTTGTCCCGGTGCCGGTCGTGTCCTTCATGTCCCTGACCTTGGCCTCAAGGTTGTTGCCGATCGAGAGGCTCATGGTCGCGGACTTTCCCTTTCCAGGAGCGGCGTTGATCTGCCCCTGGTAGATGTTGTAGTCGTATGACTTCTGGACTCCGAGAGTGTCCACATAGTTGAGCGTACGCCATCCGTTGAACGCCTTGCCTTTCTCCGGACTGAAGCTCATGCTGACACTCGGTGAGATCACGTGCCTTACGGCCTGTACCTTGTGGAACTTGCCGAAATCATACATACCGTACAGCCGGGTGCTCATCGAGACTGATCCGGAATAGTTGTGTGTGGTCCCGAAATGGCCGAACTGCTTTCCCATCTCCATCTTCACGCTGTTGGTCTCGCGGTCGAAATAGGCCTCACTCTTGCGGAAGAACCAGTTCATGCCGTAGCTCACGCTCGGAGCGACATTAAGGTACTTCAAAAGGGTGAAATCCGGAAGCTTGATGGAGAAGTTGTGGGTCATGCCGTTCTGGAACTTGTCCAGGAAACCAGGCTCGCCGAACTCCGACGCCTTGAAATTGATCTTGTTCTGCAGGGACGTGTTGTAGCCCAGCGCGAATTTCTCGTAGATGCGTTCCTTGCCGACCCTGTTCTTTATCTTGAACGGGTAGAAAGTCGACACCGAGAAAGTAATGTTAGGAAGCGTGAATGAATATGAGCTGTCCCTTGAGTTCTGGCTATGCAGCGCGTTCACCGAAAGGTTGAACTTGCCGTTCCAGTTCTTTGAATACGAGATGGATGAGGAGATCTGGTTCTGGAGCGCCTCTGACACGGAATGCGAGTTGTAGCGGCTGTTGGACGGGCTGGAAAAGTTCACCGAGGCGGAGAACGATGTCCCGGGATGTGCCTTGGAATCCTGCGAGTGAGACCATCTCACACCGAAGTTCTTGCTCTGGAAGAAGTCCGTGCTGCCTTTCTCGCCGGTCTGGTCGACCGAGTAGTTGATGGCCAGGTTGCCGTTGAACTTGTACTTGACCATGTACCTTGAGTTAAGGTTGGCCGCCCAGGAACCCAATGTGTAGTAGTCGCCGGTAAGGGACATGTCGAAGTAGTCGCCGAGAACGAAGTACATTCCCGCGTCCCGGAGATAGAAACCACGGGCGTTCTCCTCTCCGAAGGACGGCATGAGAAGTCCCGTCGCCCTGTCAGGACGCTTCGGAATGAATCCGAACGGGATGCCGATCGGAAGGTCAACATCCTCGACCACAAGATGCGCCGGGCCGAAGACCGTCTTCTGGGAAGGCTTCGTCACCACCTTGGCGGAGGACAGTTTAAGATAGTAGTGGGGATGCTCAAGATCGCAGACAGTGTACTTTCCCTTGGTGATGTTGATGGATCTGTCCGGCATCATCTTGATGTTCTTTCCGTGAAGTATGCCGTCATCCTCCCTGGTGATCATGTTGGTGATCCTGGCCTTTCTCGTGTTGAAATTGTAGCGGATCTCCTCCATGCTGAAAGTCTGCTTGCCCTGCGTCATCTCCGGCTGCCCCTTCCACTCGCGGGAAAGGCTGTCGTAAGTACCTCTGGCATAGACCGTCCCCGTGGCCATGTCATATTCCATGTAGTCTGCCTTCAGCTTGATGTTCTCATAGGAGACTTCAACCTCGCCCCAGTAGTACATCTTGCGCTGGCCGTTGGAGAAATCCTGCCGGATGGAATCCTTCGCTCCCGAGAAAGCCGGCCTGGTGAGCGAACTCTTCTCCAGAAGCGACAGTGAGTCAGCCCTTGAGGTGGAGTCCGCCCTTCTAAGGGAATCACGTCTGGACGCCGTAGAATCGAGGCCGGCCCTCAAGGTGTCGATGCCCTCCGGCCTTTGCGGACTAATGGCGGTGTCGATGACCACAGCCTCCTCGGACTGCGACACGTCATGAGACACAGCAGCCTTGGCAAGGTTCCTGTTCCTCCTCACATCCTGGCCGAACATCGTCAGACCTGTCAGCGCCACAAGCGCCGAAACGAGAATAATATTATATGTATGCTTCTTGAATTGCAATTATTTTCTAAATTTGCAAAAGACAAATATACTACAATATTTTGGATTTATATCGCAATTTTCTTGCCGTACTGCTGACGGCGATCTCCATTTCCTCGACCGGATTCACTGCCTCGGCACAGAAACCGGCCCCGACCATCAAGTTGTCAACCGTTGTCATCGACCCGGGACATGGCGGCAAGGACGCCGGATGTGTCAGCCCCAGCGGGAAAACGAAGGAAAAGACGGTTGTCCTGGACATCGGCAAGAGGCTTGCGGCCAAGATAGCCGCCGGCTATCCGGACATGAAAGTCATCATGACAAGGGATGACGACACTTTCGTCACTCTCCAGGGAAGGGCGGACATCGCCAACAGGAACGACGCCAATCTCTTCATCTCCATCCACGTGAACTCCGTGGACGGCAAGAGGAACGGCCCTAACGGCTACTCGATCCACATCCTCGGCCAGTACACGAGCAAGAACAAGGATCTGTACGCCGGCAACATGGACGTGGTGAGGCGCGAGAACTCCGTGATCAAGCTGGAGGACGACTACACCACACGCTACGAAGGCTTCGACCCCAACGATCCCGAATCCTACATATTCATGAACCTGATGCAGAACGCCTACCTTGAGCAGAGTTTCCGCTTCGCGCAGGAGGTGGACAGGAAGATGAAAGGCGGCGCCATCCGGCACAGCCGGGGAATATCCCAGGATCCCTTCTACGTCCTGTGGAGGACCGCCATGCCTTCCGTACTTGTCGAGTGCGGTTTCATGTCCAATTCCTCCGACCGGGAAGCGCTGATCACGGAGAAGGGGAGGGAGCGCATCGCGTCCGACCTTTACGCCGCATTCAGGAAGTACAAGAAGGAATATGACGGCTCGGAGGCCGTGAGCGTTCCGGAGGAAGAGACCGCGAGTGCCGCGGACAAACCGGAAGCGAAGGACTCCGTCCAGGCTGAGACACCTGCCGTGGACAAGTCAAGCGGACCTGCAGGCGATGAGCATCCGGTGTTCTACGGAACGCAGGTCCTTGTCTCGTCCAAGGCAATGACCGGAAAGGATCCATTCTTTAAAGGGTATGACGTGAAAGTTGTGAAGGCCGGCCGGCTTTTCAAGTACATCATCGGCTGCTCCGCTGATCTTGACACGGCCAAGGAACTGAGCCGGAAGATAAGGCGCGATTTCAAGGATTCCTTCCTTGTGAAAGTAGAGAACGAAACCACCGAGATTGTCAGATAAACGGTGGTTCGTGCTAATACTCATCGACTTAAAATTCACCTGTAACTATTGTTGAATAATTCTAAATTATAACTTGCCTTGATATGAGCGGATTAAGAAAGTTCGCAGTTGTAAAATATTGAGTATCTGTGTATTAAATTATTTAATTATTTTTTCGCTTTCGGTATATACGGAAAATAAAAATCAAAAACAATACAAAAAAAGATTTTTTATTAAATATTTTTCCCCCACCTTTGCACAACGAAAAATGAGGGATCAATTACCAGTTTTCACGTAATTTTTTCATTTGAAGCAATGGTTGAATTGGATAGACATATTTCTGTCTGGAACGAGTGTCTGCGCATATTCGAACAGAACGTCGAGCCTAAGCAGTTCGAGGTCTGGTTCAAGACAATCGTCCCGGTTTCTCTGGAAGAGTCGACACTGACTGTTGAAGTGCCGACCGACTTCTTCAGAAGCTATCTTGAGGATGCCTTCCTTCCTATAATAAAGATGACGTTGAGAAGGGTGATCGGCCCCGAGGCTAGACTTCTCTACAAGATTCACCCGGTGCAGAAGGAGCGCGCGATGGTCTTCACCGCCGCGCACGGCAACGTGCCGGAGAACAAGCCTGTCTCGATCAACACTTTCCAGCCGTCCGGCAATCCGAGCCCGTTTGTGTTTCCGGGCATCAAGAAGCTGAAGATCAATCCAAGGCTGAATCCTGTCTACTGTTTCGACAATCTCATCAAGGGTGAGTGCAACAAGATGGGCTACAACGCCGGGATCAGCATCTCGGACAAGCCAGGCAAGACCCCGTTCAATCCTTTGTTCATTTTCGGAGGCCCCGGCCTGGGGAAGACCCATCTGGCCCAGGCGATCGGCATTGCCATCCACGAGGCCTACCCGGATCTTGTCGTCCTCTATGTGACCGGCAACGAATTCAGGACGCAGTACGTCAATGCCGTGAACGTCCAGAACAAGCTTACCGATTTCATGGCTTTCTACATGAGGATCGACGTGCTTATCATGGATGACATCCAGGAACTCATCGGGCCGGCCTCCCAGAACGCGTTCTTCAACATATTCAATCACCTCCACCAGTCCGGCAAGCAGCTGGTCTTCACATCCGACAGGGCCCCGGTGGATCTGATGAACTTCGAGGAGAGGCTTTTGTCGCGGTTCAAGTGGGGGCTCTCCATCGAGCTCTCCAAGCCTGATCACGACACGAGGCTGGCCATGCTTAAGTCAAGGTGCATCCGGGAGGGCGTCACTGTAAGCGACGATGTCCTTGATCTGCTGGCCAACAAGGTCAGGTCCAATTTCCGCGAGCTTGAAGGAGCGCTTATCTCCCTGATAGCCAATGCGACGCTTTGCCACGAGGAAGTCACGAAGGAACTTGCTGAGCAGGTAACCGGCAACATCGTGGGCGAAGACAAGAACGAACTCACCATCGACAAGGTGCAGGAGGTGGTCTGCGAGTATTTCAATATAACACGGGAAACGCTGATTTCCAAATCCAGGAAGAGGCAGATCGTGCAGGCGAGGCAGATCGCCATGTTCATGAGCAGAAATCACATCGGAGGATGCTCTCTGTCCACGATTGGTATGGAACTTGGAGGCAAAGACCACGCCACTGTGCTTCATGCATGCGCCACGGTGTCCGACCTGATGTCCACGGACAAGACGTTCAGACAGTATGTGACTGACATCGAGAGGATGCTGGTGCCAGTGACGAGATAATAACAGCAACCAGATGTATTCAGAAAAAGTTCTCTCCATTTTCAAGGAGATCACCCGGATCCCGAGGGAATCCGGTCACGAAGAGCCTATGACAGCCTTTCTTCAGCGTTTTGCGGAGGAGAGGCATCTTGAGTGTAAAACCGACAAGACAAACAATGTCTGCATTGTCAAGGAAGCGAGCAAAGGCAAGGAGAATGTGCCTACACTCGTTCTCCAGGGACATCAGGACATGGTCTGCGAGAAAAGAAGCGGCGTGAGGCACGACTTCCTCAAGGATCCTATCGAATATGTAATCGAGGACGGCTGGATGATAGCCAAGGACACGACACTCGGAGCGGACGACGGCATCGGCGTCGCCGCGATGCTCGCCCTTCTTGACAGCGACCTTCCTATGGGTAGGATCGAGTGTGTGTTCACGATCTCGGAGGAGACCGGCATGGACGGGGCCTTCGGGATGGAGCCTGGATTCTTCACCGGCAGGACTCTCATCAACCTGGACTCCGAGGACGAGGGACAGATGTTCATCGGGTGCGCCGGCGGACTTGACACCACGGCGACATTCCACTACACCCAGGAGGATATAAAGGAAGGCTGCAAGCCTGTAAGACTGGAGATCGGCGGTGCGATCGGCGGCCACAGCGGCGACGACATCAACAAGGGCAGGGTCAACACCATTCAGCAGATGGCGCGATTCCTCTACTCCGAGTCAGAGTACGGTCTTCAGCTGATCCTGGTCAAGGGAGGCAACAAGCCGAACGCGATCGCCAGGGAGTGCGAGGCGATCATCGCCGTTCCGGATGTGGATGCCACCATCAAGAGACTCAACGGGTTCGGCAATGATCTCAGGAATGAATATCTCAAGACGGATCCTGATGTCACGGTCAGTGGCGAGCCTTATCGATGCACCGAGAAACCGGTTGAGGGCGATGTCGCCAGGAAGCTGATAATGGCTTTGTTCGCCTGTCCGCACGGCGTGGAGACGATGAGCCAGGACATCCCGGGCCTTGTCGAGACCTCGACCAATCTGGCTGCTGTCAGAATGCACAGGCAGGGCGTGATAGAGGTGATCACGAGCCAGCGCAGCTCGACATCGTCCGCCCGCAGGATGATGGCCGCCAAGGTGGAGGCCAGTTTCGCGCTGGCAGGGGCCGACGTTGTCCACAGCGGTGAATATCCCGGCTGGAAACCTAATCTTGACTCCCACATCCTGCGCGTGTGCGTGGATTCCTACAAGAAGCTTTTCGGCCACGAGCCGGAGGTCAAGGCGATCCACGCCGGACTTGAGTGCGGGCTGTTCGGCGAGAAGTTCGGAGACCTGGACATGATCTCCTTCGGCCCGACGCTCCGCTTTGTCCACGCCCCGGGCGAGAAACTGGACCTCGCCTCTCTCGAGAAGTTCACCGAGCACCTCATTGATGTGGTCACCACATTTGAATAGTCATGGTAAGAATAGCACCTTCAATACTTTCCGGTAATTTTCTGAACCTTGAGCCGGACATCAGAATGGTCAACAAGAACGCCGACCTGATCCACATAGACGTGATGGACGGCTCGTTTGTTCCGAACATCTCTTTCGGATTCCCGGTCGTGGAGGCGATCGCGAAGGCCGTGACCGTGCCGATGGATGTCCATCTGATGATCGTCAATCCCGACAAGTACGTGGAAAGGTTCGCGAAGACAGGCGCGGAGATGATCAGTTTCCATCTTGAGGCCGCCGACCAGGCGGGCAAGGATCCCAGGGACATCATCGCCCAAATCAAGTCATTCGGAGTCAAGGCCGGTCTTGTGATCAACCCGGACATTCCGGTGGAAAGACTTTTCCCTTACATCGACGATGTGGACTTTTTCCTGATAATGTCAGTGTTCGCAGGCTTCGGCGGGCAGAAATTCATCCCGGAATCGATTGACAGGATCAAGACCCTGAAAGCGGAGATGGACAGAAGGGGAGTAGTGAAGGACATCGAGGTGGACGGAGGCGTGTCCGCCTCCAACGCCCGCATCCTGGCCGAGGCCGGTGCCACGATACTCGTCGCCGGCAGTTCCGTGTTCAAGGCGGAATCCCCTGCAAAAGCTATTAACGAGCTTCATTAGATAACATAACTTATTTCCTTGAAGGCGAACTCCATACGTTCGCCTTTTTCTGTTTCCATACGTAGGAGTCCAGAGTCTGTCACACCGATGATTCTGGCCTTTATCGGCTGGCCGGTCGCGCAGATGACATATTCATTGAACACACCGAAGCGGAAAAGTCTGCTGACATATTCATCATAGTTGTCCGGCGCGGCCATTCTTTTCCTGACGCACTCGCACAGTTTCTCCAGTTCCCGCCGCAGAGCATATTCCTTTCCGGTCAGGATCGTCATCGAGACCGGGTTCACCAGTTGGGGAGGGAAGTCTTTCTGATTGACGTTCAGTCCTATTCCGATCACGCTCGTGCTGACATAGTCTCCTTTCAACGTGTTCTCGATGAGCATCCCGCAGATCTTCCGGTTTCTGACATAGATGTCGTTAGGCCATTTGACGCTGCTCTCGATCCCTTCAGAATCCAGGTAGTCCACAACGCCGAGAGTCGCCGCCTCCGTGATGCGGAACTGCCTGTTGGCCGGCAGATCGGGGAATCCGTCGCCCCCGAACCTGGCGACCATCGAGAATGTCAGGTTCTCTCCGGCATGGGTAAGCCACGAGTTCCCCCGCTGGCCGCGCCCGCTTGTCTGGTGCACGGCGGCCAAGACTGCCAGATTGTCAATGCTGTCGAGGCGTCTAATCGCCTCATTATTCGTGGAATCAACTTCTTCCATCCATTCTATGTCCACAACCTCTTTCATTGGTTCAGAATTTGTCGTATATTTGTATATTTGATTGGTAATGCAAAAATATAAAACATTCTTGATATGATTACACACGATCTGCGGGTTATGGCAGACGCTATGCTCGACAAGAAAGCCCAAAACGTCATTGACATAGACCTCAGGCCACTGGGAACGGCAATCACGGATCACTTCATGATTTGCAACGCTGATTCCACCACGAATGTCAACGCGATTGCAGACAACGTCATCAAAATGATGCGCGAGGAAGGCCGGAAGCCGATCCGTACCCAGGGTATGGAGAACAACTTCTGGATCATACTGGACTACGGTGACATTGTCGCACACATATTTCTCACGGAGTACCGTGAATTCTACAGGCTCGAAGACCTTTGGGCCGACGCGCCTCATAAGGAATACAAGCCGAGGCGTGTTCCGAAAACAAAAAAGACTGTGACAGATGCCGAATAATCAAGACAACAACCCCAGGCGTAAAGTCATCCGCGTGAGGTTCAACTTCTCATGGCTTTACCTTATCCTGATTCTGGGAATCGGCTGGCTTCTGCTCAACAACAGCGGAGCCAATCCTCAAAAGATCGAATGGGCCGAGGTCCAGGAGATGTTCCGCAGCGGGGACATCAAGGAGATCGATTTCATAAGGAATGACTTCAAGGGCAACATCACCGTCCGCCCTGACAGGCTGAACAAGTACGCCGACAAGTTCGGCGGAAAGGTTCCGCCAAGCTCGCCTCACTTCATATTCCTGGTGTCGGACAAGTTTGACGCCGAGAAGGAATTCGGAGAGTTGAACGCGGGCCTTCCGGCGGGAGAGAAGCAGGTCAAGATCGTCATGGAGAACGACAGCAGGATGTGGACCAGCATCCTTGAGTGGATCATATTCCCTGTCCTGTTGATTCTTATGTGGATCTGGATGTTCCGTGGCTTCAACAAGAACATGGGCGGAGGAGGAGCAGGCGGCCCGGGCGGTGTGTTCAACGTGGGCAAGTCCACCGGCAAGCTTGCCGACAAGGAAAAGGTGAACGTCACTTTCAAGGACGTGGCCGGCCTTTACGGCGCCAAGGAGGAGGTCATGGAGATCGTGGATTTCCTCAAGAACCCTCAGAAATACACCTCCCTCGGCGGCAAGATTCCTAAAGGAGCCCTACTCGTAGGGCCTCCTGGCACTGGTAAGACATTGCTGGCCAAGGCCGTGGCCGGAGAGGCCAATGTGCCGTTCTTCTCGATCTCCGGTTCGGATTTCGTCGAGATGTTCGTGGGTGTCGGAGCCTCCAGGGTGAGGGATCTGTTCCGCCAGGCAAAGGAAAAGGCTCCATGCATCGTGTTCATCGACGAGATCGACGCGGTCGGCAGAGCCAGAGGCAAGAACGTCGGATTCTCATCCAATGACGAGCGCGAGAACACTCTGAACCAGCTGCTTACCGAGATGGACGGATTCGACACGAATTCCGGAGTGATAATCCTTGCGGCCACCAACAGGGCTGACATCCTTGACAAGGCGCTGCTGCGGGCCGGTCGTTTCGACCGTCAGATCCACGTTGACCTTCCTGAGCTTAAGGAAAGGGAAGAGATCTTCAAGGTGCACACACGCAATCTGAAGACGGCACAGGATTTCGATCTTGGATTCATGGCGCAGCACACTCCGGGCTTCTCCGGAGCGGACATTGCAAATGTCTGCAACGAGGCCGCCCTGACCGCCGCCAGAAAGGATAAGAAGGAGATTGACAGACAGGACTTCCTCGATGCTGTTGACAGGATCGTGGGTGGTCTTGAGCGCAAGGGCTCCATCATGACACCGGCTGAGAAGAAGACCACAGCCTATCATGAGGCCGGTCACGCCACTGTCGGATGGCTGCTGCCGTACTCTGATCCTGTGTTCAAGGTCAGCCTCATTCCGAGAGGAGACGCGCTCGGGCTTACGTGGTACCTGCCGGACGAGAGGAAGATCCTCTCGAAGTCCTATCTCATGGACAAGATGTGCGCCCTGATCGGAGGCCGTGTTGCCGAGGAGATCATCAACGGCGAGCCGGCCACCGGCGCTCTCAATGATCTTGAGCGGCTGACCCGCATGGCCTACAACATGGTCCAGTACTATGGTATGAGCGAGAAAGTCGGCGAGATCTCATTCTATGACTCCACAGGCTCAAGAGGTTATGACCTCAGCAAGCCGTACAGCGAGAAGACCGCCGAGCTGATGGACCAGGAAGTCAAGGATCTTGTCAACGAGATCCACGACAGGACATTGAGGATCCTGACGGAGCACAAGGAAGGCTTCGTTCAGATGGCGCGCCTGCTGCTGGAGAAGGAGGTGATCTTCGCCGAGGACATCGAAAGGATCCTGGGGCCGAAGGTGAAGCCTGATGAGGCCGCCGAGGAGAAGACGGATAATGAACCGGAAAAAACCGCCACTGAAGATGAATAATGTAATTGTCAGATCGATTTCAGGCGTGGTCTTCATCCTTGCGATGTTGGCCTGCCTGATGTTCAACAAGTTCCTCTTCGCCGGAATGATCATATTCGTGATGTCGGTGATGCTTCTGGAGTTCTATCACATCACGATGAACGGCAGCTACACATTCTCCAAGATCCTGGCGATCCTGGCAGCCATCTTCCTTTTCGGAATATTGTTCGCCGTCTCATCCTATCATATTCCCATCAGATTTGTCGCATTCGCGATGATCCCTGTCTTCATTGTGATGATCAACTCGCTGTACGTCAAAGAGAAAGAGGAATATGGCAAGTTCTCCAACATCTACACGGGACTACTCTACATCGCCGTACCGATCGCCCTCTCGAACCTTATCGCGTTCGACAAGGCAGGAAACTTCAGCGGCAATCTGCTGCTCTGTTTCTTCATTATTATCTGGTGCTCGGATGTCGGGGCGTTCACATTCGGAATCTCCCTGGGAAAGATATTTCCGAAGAAACTGCTGCCTTCGGTCTCTCCGAAGAAGACCTGGATCGGCTTCTTCGGAGGGTTGGTTAGCTCCATCCTCGCCGCCTACCTGCTTTTCCAGTTCGGACTCCTTCGTTTCCCATTGATGCATTGCCTGATTCTCTCCGTGATCATGTCGGTCACAGGAGTGTACGGGGATCTGTTTGAGTCTCAGTGGAAAAGAGTCTATGGAGTCAAGGACTCCGGCAAGATCATCCCTGGACACGGAGGCTTCCTGGACAGGTTTGACAGCACGCTTATGGCGATGCCTTCTGGAGCCATCTATCTTGCCATCTTTGATCTGCTATAATCAATAACACCGGACAATCTATTAATTGAACCACCATGAGAAAGATAATCGTTGACAAGGACTCACGAGTGACCATAGCCGCCAACTGGGCGATTACCGCCATCCTGATCGGATGCGCGGCATATTTCATAAAGAACCTGTTCATACTTACACCGATCATCCTGTTTCTGCTCGCTTTCGCGTTCTTCGTATTCTGGTTCCACCGGGTACCTGACAGGGACACGCCGGCGGGCGACACAAGGTTGGTCACCTCTGTCGCCGACGGAAAGATTGTGATCGTGGACAGGGTCTATGAGAAGGAGTATTTCAAGGATGACCGCATCCAGGTCTCGATCTACATGGATTTCTTCGATGTCCACACCAATTTCTGGCCGATGGACGGCGAGATCTCGTACTATAAGTACCATCCCGGGAAATACTGGCTCGCGTTCCTTCCGAAGGCTTCGGAGAAGAACGAGCACTCTTCAACAGTGATACGGAACGACCACGGGGAAGTGCTCTTCAAGCAGATCGCGGGTACCTTCGCCCGAAGGATTGTCTGCTACTCGAAGGAAGGCATGGCTGTCGAGAGAGGCAAGCAATGCGGCATCATCAAGTTCGGTTCAAGAATTGACATGTATTTCCCGCTTGACACCGACATAAAGGTAAAGGAAGGCGACTTCACAAGAGCCTGTGAGACAGTGATCGCTGAGCTTAAGTAGCTGACTGGTCCTTTTCTATCAGTTCCACAAGACGTTCGACGGCTTCCGTGTCCTGAATATGTCTCAGCACGGGAGTCTTTCCTTTATAGATGGTGACCTTGTGGTTGCCCTCGCCGACATAGCCCCAGTCCGCGTCGGCCATCTCACCAGGGCCGTTCACGATGCATCCCATCACGGCGATGACGATGTTCTTCAGATGGGAAGTCCTGGCCTTGACTTCCTCGAAAGCCGCCTGCAGATCGTACATCGTGCGCCCGCATCCTGGACAGGCGACATATTCTGGCTTATAGAAACGTCTTCTGCACGCCTGCAGCATCTCGTCGGTCAGGTAGGATCCGAGTCCGGAATCCTTGACGGAGACTTGCCGGCCATCGTCACCGACATAGGTACCGACAATTTCAAGATCATCCAACGTTCTGTCCATCAGCCTCTTTCCAAAATCACAGGCGACATCCATCAGCAGTGTCATCCGTGTGGGGGAGTCGTAGGTCGCCACGGCTTTCCTGCCGTCAAGAGCCACCGATGTCATCGACGATGTGATCCTGAGGTCATATCTCTCCGCAAGATAGGCGGCCACCGGAATCTCGGCTTCAGGATCCTCGGTAAGCGAGACCCTGACGGTGTCGCCGATGCCTTCCGAAAGAAGGGTGGAGATCCCTACGCAGGACTTGATCCTGCCGCTGTCGCCATTGCCGGCCTCTGTCACCCCGACATGCAGAGGAAAGACCATCCCGTTGTCCTTCATCATTGACATCAGCTTGCGGTAGGCGTCCACCATAACGATAGTGTTGCTGGATTTCAGAGACAGGACAACATTGAGAAAATCGGCGTCCATGCACATCCGAAGCCATTCCATCGCAGCCTTTGCCATCGCCTCGGAGGTGTTGCCGTAGAGGTTGGTGATGTACTCGCCCAAGGAGCCGTGATTGACACCTATCCTGATGGCCGTGCCATTCTCACGGCACACTTCGATCAGCCTGGCGAACTGCCTTCGCGCCTCCTGGTGATCCTTGTGGAAATTACCGGGATTGATCCTGACCTTCTCCACAAACGGGGCGACCATGATCGCCGTCCGCGATGAAAAATGGATGTCCGCCACGATGGGTGTCGTGACTCCAAGTTCTCCGAGCCTGGACTTGATGGATTTGACGCACTCTACGTCCGCCGGGCCAGGAACCGTTATGCGGATTATCTCCGCTCCCGCATCCCTCAGCCTCACACATTGAGCCACAGTGGCCTCCACATCCGAGGTGTGGGTGTTGCACATTGTCTGGACAACGATCGGATTGTCTCCTCCGATCAGCACGTCGCCCACCTTTGCCGTTATCGTTCTCATTTTACAGTAGGATTGTAGACCTGTTGGTAGGCCTCGCGTCTAAGCTGGGCCTTGTTGCGGCCTGTTCTTCTTGTCAGTTGGAAATAGACTCCGGCGGTCACGATCACGTCAAACGGGTAGGCGAACCTGTAATAGTCCTTGCTCACGTAGTCCGGATCGTAGATCGTACCCCAGGAATATCTCAGATTGGCGTTGATGTGGAATTCGACGGGATCGAACACAAGTCCGAAACCAAGCCCGCCACAGATGCCGTAGTCAAGGCGCCTGTCCGTCTCCAGAAATGAGTTCAGGATGGCCTCGTCCACGTTATCGCCTGTCCTTCTGATGCCAAGCCTGTAGCCGGCATAGATTCCCAGATCGGCCATGACCTTGTAGTGGAGTCCGTCGATGTGCATGTGGGCCATGAAAGGAAGCTCAGCCACATCGATTATGGCCTGGGTCGCGCCCTCGATGTCAGGAGTGGTCTGCGTGTCCTTGTTCTCCTTGAACTTGTAGCCCTCGTGACTGTAGCGCAGACCAACCTTGAAACCAAAGTAGGGGAGGTAGCCGAACATCTTTCCGTACCTTGTGTAGAAGACTCCGAAGGTGTTCGGCACGAACAATGTGGTCTGCGTGTAGGGCGGATTGAATGTCATCCTGTTGAACGACACGCCGTACTCGACGCCGATCATGGAATAGTCGTTGATCTCGAAGACCCTGTCTACCTTGACCGTGTCCAGATAGATGTCCGAATACTCCTGCGGAACCGTCAGGCTGTCAGCGGGAACCACGGGGACAACCAAGGAATCGACCGGATTCTGGGCCTGGCAGACAAAGCCGACGAGGACGGCGATGGATGTAAGAATATGTTTGATTGACTTCATGCGCCTACATTTGATTATTTGAAGAACTCCGACAAGTCCAGATCCTGGCTTATCTCACTGCGCTCCGGAATCTCAAACAGATCGCTGTCCATTGTCATCAGGAATCTGACCTTCTCCGGCTGCCTGTGAGCCAGCAGGTTACCGGTGTCCACGATGCCGTTGCGGTTCAAGTCCTCGGTGATCCTCAGGGAATACTTGTTTTTCTTCAGATAAGGGAAGAGCAGCGACGTGTCAGACTCCACGATATAGCTTCTGAGAATCTTGGCTTTCCTCTCGTCCAGCAAGTCGATGATGTACTTGTTGCCGTTCACGCCGGTAAGATTAAGGGTGAACGAACTCAGGTCGTCACCATTAGGGAGGGACACCTTAACTTCCGTACTGTCATTCCAATAGCCATTGATGTCCATGAATGATCTTTGAGGAACCTTGAAGAAATATTCATAGCCCGCCTGGATCCTGACCTGAGGGGTTATGTCGTATTTTCTGAGGTTCAGTGAGTCCCGGCGAATGGTGAATTTCTCGATCTGTTCCTTTTGCTTCGGGTTGATCGACTTGAAGATCAACGAGTCGAAGTTGCCCAGAATCGGAGGATTGTCAAACACCAGGGAGAAGCCATGCTGCTCGAAGGTCTCCGGCTCGGCCTTGAGGGACAACCCGCAGATCGTGTCCTTATGCTCGATTTTCTTCCGGGCGCTCCTGGACTTCGGCTTGTTTTCCTCCACCAGACTCACTTTCTCCGTCACCGGTTGAAGCACGCCAAGAGTGTCTGTCTTCCAGTACTTTACAAAAAGGTGCAGAGAATCCGGCATACTCCTCTGGCTGTTCAGCCAAAGAAGAAGGCTGTCCTTCTCGATGTTGAATTCTGTGATCACATCACGCGCCGGAAATCCATGGAACCAAAGAGAGTCTATCCTTGTGTCAGGAGCCATGAACGTGACGTAGGCAGATCGCGCGCCGGTTCTGACCTTGTTCATCAGCAGCTGCTTGGACGGTTTTTCCCTGAAGACATTGAGCCTCAGCTCGGCCTTCCTCGACTGGCACGCGAGGGTGTCCTTCATGTCGTATTTCCTGAGTTCGGCCACAGTGTCATTCACGACATTGACGGGTCTGAACAATGTGTCCAGAAAAGCGATGCGATCCTCGTCCGGATCATAGATGTTGTTGCCGTTGCCGTCCACGATGGCGTAGACACGGAAGACGGTGTCCTGGATGTTCCTCAGTGAGAAGTACCCCCAGTCATCGGTCTTGACCGCGGCGACAGGCCTCCGCAGGAACACCGCCGAGTCGCTCTGATCCTTGTAGAGCATGACCGTTGCTCCTTTTATCGGCTTCAAATTGTTGCAGTCCTGGACGATACCTGTGACGAACATGGAATCCACGGTCTCTCCCGTGGTGAAAGCCGTCGTGAAGCCAGGGAACATGTTCCCTTCGTTGTTGTCGGCGATGGCGCCTGTGAGATCAAGGGTGTAGGTCGTGTTCGGGAGAAGGTCTTCCTCGAAATAGACCACCAGGCTTTTCCCTTTTATCTTGTACTTTGGACTCTTCTTCTGGGGAGGGGAGAGGAATATGCCTTTGGGATCCTTGACCGTGACATACTCGTCAAAAGTGAAGACGACCTTGGTGCCATGCACAGGTACCGAGGCGGTTCCGGGAGCCGGGACGACTCTTCTGATCACCGGAGGCAACGTGTCCTTCGCTCCTCCTGTCGGAGCCTGCGTGGTGTTGGCGCACGATGGCTGGAAGACGGACAGCGCCAGAAGCGCCGCCGCCGGAATTATGGGAAAGAATCTTGAAAGTATATTTTTCATTGCGGATCGTGAATATTCAAAAATCGGACTTAGATCTCTGTTCGGACAACTCTTTTTATGCCATCGATGGAACTCAGCTTACGGATCATCCGCTCCAGGACCGCCTTGTCATGGACATAGAGGTCGATGTAGCCGGAGAATATTCCCTCCTCCGAACTCAGGCAGATCTTGCGGATGTTCACGCCCATGACCAGCGTGATGTAGCGTGAGATCTCGTTAAGGAGACCGACCCTGTCAAGACCGTTGATGGACAGGCGCGCGAGGAATGACTTCTTCTCGTCATCCTCCCACTGCGGGACAACCACCCAGTCTCCGTGCTTGGAGGCGATGCTGTCGGCCACCGGGCAGGACTTCTTGTGCACGGTGACGGTTCCGTCAGGAGACTTGATGCCTATCACCGGATCCCCGGGTATCGGACGGCAGCATGTGGCGATGGTGTAGCCGTCATTCTCCTTCTTCACGCTCATCCTCTTCTTGCCGAACCAAGGGAACGACCACGAATGGCTCCTGTCCGCCTTTCCGGAGGCAAGTACTTCCGGCAGGTCAGCGCCCAGCTTCACCGTCCCGATGCCGATGCGGAAGAACATCTCCTCCACATTGCCTCCCGGGATAGAGAAATGATTGATTAATATGCCGATGGTGTCATTGTTCATCCTATAGCCCAGTGACTCCAAATGGTCGGCGAGCATTTTCTTTCCCAACTCGGCGATCTCTTTCTTCTGACCTTTAAAATAGTCAATCACCATGTTGCGGGCATGCCTTGTCTGAAGGAACTGAAGCCACTCCTTCTTCGGATGCTCAAGCTCGGCTGTGATGATTTCGACCTGGTCACCGCTCTTAAGGACGTGCGACAGAGGCACAAGCTTCATGTTGACCTTGGCCGCTATGGCCTTGTTGCCTATCTCCGTGTGGATGTTGTAGGCGAAATCCAAGGCGGTGGAGCCCTTGACGATGGATTTTTGCTCGCCCTTAGGAGTGAAGACGGTTATCTCGCTGCTGGTTAAGTCATTGTGGATGATGTCCAGCAATTCAAGGGCATTCACGTCCGGATTGACCAGTATCTCCTTGATCTTTGCCAGCCACTTGTCCATCTCGCTGTCATTCTCGCTGATGTAGCCTTCCTGCTTGTAGGTCCAGTGGGCGGCGATTCCTTTCTCCGCTATGTCATCCATCCGCTTTGTCCTGATCTGGACCTCGATCCAGATTCCTGTCTCGCTCATCAATGTGCAGTGCAGCGCCTCGTAGCCGTTGCTCTTGGGATGCTTCACCCAGTCTCTCACACGATCCGGCTTGTAACGGTAGATGCCGGTTATGATCGAGAACACGTGGTAGCATTGGTCACGCTCGCTTTCCTTGCTGTCAGCGTCGGGAGTGAAGACTATCCTCAAGGCGTAGAGGTCGTAGACCTGGTCGAAGGTGATGTTCTTCGTCTGCATCTTGTGCCACACCGAGTATGGTGTCTTGACCCTTTTGCGGATCTCGAAATTGAATCCCGCCTTCCGTAGAGCCGAGTCGATAGGTTTGATGAAGTCGTCGATCTGCTTCCCGAACCCGTTCAGGTTACTGTTGATCAGGCCGCTGATCTCCTTGTAGGCATCAGGCTCCTTGTACTTCAGCCAGATGTTCTCCATCTCCGACTTGATCTCGTAAAGACCGAGACGATGAGCCAGAGGAATGAATATGAACATGGTCTCGCTGAGGATCTTGTCGCGCTTGTACTCCGGCATGAACTCGATGGTCCGGCAGTTGTGAAGGCGGTCCGCCAGCTTTATCAGCACAACCCTCACATCGTCATTGAGGGTGAGGAGGATCCGCTTGAAGTTCTCCGCCTGGATGCTCTTGGCATCGACTTCGTTGAGTTTCTTGCTGCGGTCCTCGTTGTCCAGCACGTTCTTGATTTTGGTCAGACCGTCCACAAGACTGGCTATCTTGTCGCCGAACTGGCTCCGGATGTCGTCCACGGTGTAGTCCGTGTCCTCCACAACGTCGTGGAGGAGGGCGGCGGCTATTGACTTGTAGCCAAGACCGATGTCGCTGACGACGATCTTGGCCACTTCGATAGGGTGGATGATGTACGGGCCGCCGGAGCGCCTGCGGACATTCTTATGGGCTTCGTTGGCGAAATCGAAAGCCTTCTGCACCACATCCAGCTCCTGCTGGTTGGCGCAGCGCTTTTCCGCCGCGGCTTTAAGCTGGGCATAACTCTGCCGGATCAGCTCGTAGTCTTGTTCTGTAAATTGTGAGAAACTCATACTTCTACCAAATCATTATCACCAGTCTTGTTGATCTCCGAAAGGCCGCGGCTTTCCTCGTCCAATGTCTGGAAAGAACAGGAGAACTGCGCCCCATACATAATTATAAGCCATCCGAACCTCATCCAGATCATGAAGAGGGGGATGGCCGCGATAGTTCCGTACACAGCGTTGAGTCTCATCACAAACACCTGTGTCTCAAGGTAAAGGTACTGGAGCAAAGTGAAAGCGACACCCGCTATGATGGCCGCCTTGAACGCGTTGCCGTACCTGACCTCGGTCGCCGGGATGTACTTGTACATCGCCGAGAAGATCAAGGTCGCCACGGCCCCCGTGATGACCCAGCCCAGGAAGGATTTTATCGATGCGGTGACACCGATCCAGTTAGGCACGAGATCAAGCACGTGTGAGTAGACGATGGTTCCGGAATATAGGATAAGCACGACAAACGGTGTCAGGAACAGCAGCACGAGATCCAGTCCGAAACTCTTGAAGAAAGATCTTTTCCGGACATGCCAGACATTGTTGAACACTGTCTCCACACGCATCATCATCCAGATCACAAGCCAGACGAACGCCAGCGCGCTCACAAGGCCGAACAGGCCGTTGGTGGCGGAAGACAGTATCTTGTCAGCCGAATTAAGGATCATGTCGATGATCTCCTGATTGACATTCGATAAGTACAGCAGATCCTTAAGCTTGTCGGCAAGTCCGAATCCATTGGTGACCGCGAAGGCCACGGCGATGAACGGGACAAAAGCCATCGTGCAGAAATAGCTGAGCGCCACGGTCTGGAAACCGATGGCGTGGTCAGCGAAGTCCTTGAATGTCTTGGTGACGGCCCTGCTCATCCGGACAAAGCGAGCCTTAGCCTTTGGCAGCTCGGTCACCTCGATCGACCAGATGCCGTTCCGGAAGAAATCCACCATCCTCCGGAAAAACCTTACGCAATTATCCACAAGACACTTAAGCATCATCTTCCCTTATAGTAATCCTGAAAACAAATCCGGTTCGGCCTCGGCCTGCCCGCTGCCTGTGGCGGCTGATGGGATCATGGCTCTGAACTCGTTTTCGCCTATCACCTTCACGCCCAACTCCTCAGCCTTCTTCATCTTCTCCGGTCCCGGTTTGCTTCCCGCCAGCAGGTAGGAAGTCTTGCCGCTCACCGATGAGCTGTTCCTGCCTCCGTTGGCCTCGATCAGACGCTTCATCTCGTCACGGGAGACACTGAAATTGCCGGAAATCACTATCGTCATCCCTGCCAGCGCGTCAGAGGCGGCGGCTCCATTCTCCATCGAGAAGCGGATTCCTGCGGCCTTGAGCCTGTCGATGTCTTCGAGGTGCTTCCGGTCACGGAAATATTCATAGACACTGTCCGCTATGACCTCGCCCACGTCCTGGACCTCAAGAAGCCGTTCCCTGGTGGCCGCGGCGACCGCGTCGATGTCGCCGAAGTGCCGTGCGATCTCCTTGGCGGTGGTCTCTCCGACATAACGGATTCCGAGGGCGAAGAGAACGTGGTCGAACGTCACTTTCCGGGACGCTTCCAGACTGCTCAGAAAGCGTTGGGCGGACTTTTCCTTCCAGCCGTCAAGCATCAGGAGCTGCCCTTTGGTCAATGAGTAGAAATCCGCCGGAGTCCTCACGAGGCCGAGATTGTACATCTGCTCGATCGTCGCGTCGCCGGCCAGCACGTTCATCGCCTTGCGGCTGAGAAAATGCACCAGTTTGCCCTTGATCTGCGTAGGACAGCCGTCGATGTTGGGACAGAACCACTTGGCCTCTCCCTCTTCCTTGACCAAGGCTGTGCCGCAATCCGGACAAACCTCTGGAAAGACCGGACGGCATGCGCCGGCCGGCCTCTGCGACAGATCCACGTCGATGATCTTCGGTATGATCTCTCCGCCCTTGACGACCGTGACGGTGTCGCCCACACGGATGTCCATCTGGCGGATGAAGTCCTGATTGTTAAGCGTCGCCCTTTTGACCACGGTTCCGGCCAGCTGGACAGGCGAAAGATTGGCGACCGGGGTCACGGCTCCGGTGCGTCCGACCTGATAGGTGATCGAAAGAAGCTTTGTGCGCGCCTCCTCCGCCTGGAATTTGAAAGCCACGGCCCACCGCGGCGACTTGGCGGTGTAGCCAAGCGCTTTCTGATAAGCCAACTCGTTGATTTTTATTACGATACCGTCAGTGGCATAGGGAAGGAACTTCCTTTCCGTGTCCCAGTAGCGGATATATTCCTCGATCTCGTCAATCCCGTGGACTATCCTTCTCTTGTCCGAGACAGGCAGCCCCCAGGAGGCGGCGGCGTTCAATGCCTCGTCGTGGGTGGCGAAAGAGACTCCCTGACTAGGAATATGATAGAGCGTGCACATGAGTCCTCTTCTCGCGACCTCCGAAGGATCAAGAAGTTTCAGCGATCCAGAGGCGGCGTTCCTCGGATTGGCGAATGGCGGATCCTCGTTGTCCTCCCTTTCCTTGTTCAGACGGTCGAAGGACTCGTACGGCATCAGAACCTCGCCCCTGATCTCAAACTCCCCGGGCCAGCCGGAGCCTTTCAGCCGCTCGGGTATATTGCTTATCCTCAAGGCGTTGGCCGTCACATCATCACCAACCACACCGTCGCCTCGGGTGAGCGCCCGGAACAGCACACCGTTCCTGTAGGTCAGGCAGATAGCCGTCCCGTCAAACTTAAGCTCGCATGAATATGTGAACCGCACATCTCCGAGATCCTTCTCGGCCCTGTGGACGAAATCCTCTATCTCGCCGATGTTGTAGGTGTTGCCAAGCGAGAGCATGGGATACTTGTGGGGGTACTGGGCGAACTCCTTGCGTACAGCCGGCTCGGCGTTGGCGCCAACACCTTGGTCCAGATCGCTTCCGACCCTTTGGGTAGGGGAGTCGGGACTCTGAAGGTCAGGGTACAGCCTCTCAAGATCCTCCAGCTCGCGCATCAGGTGGTCATATTCAAAATCGCTCATCGTGGGAGCGTTGTCGACATAGTACCGCCTGCTGTTCTCCCAGAGTGTCTTCCGGAGTTCCTCGATACGTATTTTTGCCTGCCCGTAATCCATGTTGACCATATTCTATGTAAAGATTACAAATTTAACGAAAAATGTCGGCATTTTACTAAAATCACCCCGGAAGATTATTGAAGATTTCTGACATGGCCAAGGCAGGTCTCATTTGATTAGTTTTTGAAAAATTAAAAGTGTTTCTTAAATTTGTGGCCGGATTTAACGAACATACAAATTTCTAAATCATTCGTATATGAAAGATTCTATCATCATTCTGTGCGGCGGCGGCCCGGCACCGGGAATGAACACCGTCGTGTTCTCAGTCGCCAAGACTTTCCTTTCCAACGGCTACAGGGTCATCGGACTTCACGAAGGCTACACCGGACTCTTCCGTAAGGACGCCCGCACCGAAGACATCGATTTCCTCAAGGCTGACGCCTACTTCAACAGGGGTGGATCCTACCTCCAGATGAGCCGCTTCAAGCCGACTGACAAGGATTTCGAGGAGAATTTCAACCTGGCCCTTTTCCAGGACAACAATGTTAAGCTTCTCGTCACCGTGGGTGGAGACGACACCGCCTCCACAGCCAACAGGATCGCCAAGTTCCTTGAGGCCAAGAACTATCCTATCTGCAACATCCACGTTCCTAAGACGATTGATGACGACCTTCCGTTGCCTCACAACGCCCCTACCTTCGGATTCAACTCCGCCAAGAACGAGGGTGCACACATCGCCCGCACCGTCTATGAGGATGCCCGCACATCAGGCAACTGGCTCCTCATCTCGGCCATGGGCCGCAGCGCGGGTCATCTCGCCCTCGGAATCGGCGAGGCCACGCACTGCCCGATGACCATCATCCCTGAGATGTTCAACAAGACCACGATCACGGTTGACAAGATCATCAAGCTCACAGTCTCGACCATCATCAAGAGAATGATCCTCGGCATCCACTACGGTACGGTAGTTGTCGCCGAAGGCGTGTTCCATGACCTTGATGCTGAGGACATCAAGGCCACCGGCGTTCATATGACCTACGACGAGCACGGCCATCCGGAGCTCGGCAAGATCTCTAAGGCCGTCCTCTTCAACGACATCCTTGAGAAGGAGTTCAAGAAGATCGGCATCAAGGTGAAGACCCGTCCTGTGGAGATCGGCTACGATGTCCGCTGCCAGGATCCTGTGGCCTACGACCTGTCCTACTGCACGGAGCTTGCGCTCGGAGTCTATGAGCTCTTCTCAAAGGGCGAGACCGGATGCATGGTCTACGTGGACGAGAACGGCAACGCCAACCCTCTCTACCTGAAGGATCTCCAGAACGAGGAAGGCAAGATTCCTCCTCGCCGTGTGGACATCGAAGGCGGAATAGCCCGCAACTACTACGGACACATCTGCCACTACATCACTCCTGCCGACTATGAGGCCGCCAAGGCTTTCATCGCCAATCCTGAGGAGTATGACTTCAAGAAGATCCTTAACTGGTAAGACTTGAACACCTAAGGCTCAGTTAGTTGAGCTTTACGATAGCACAGTCATCACATGACACTTCAACCTCGATCCGTTTTTCCGGGTCGAGGTTTTTTATGCAAAGATATCCGACCGCCTCACGCGGGATGAGGATGGACACCCGTTCCCGTTGCCGGCATTGCGGCAAGTCCAGTGGCCGGGAGGCTTCCTGCCGAAGCGCCGCGTCACGGGAAAAGTCACAGACGAAAAGCCATACCTCACCGCCACCGGAGCGCAGGAAGGCGAAATGCCTGTCAGGGTCGAATCCCGGCGAATCCTGGTTGCAGTAGCAAAGATCGAATGTCCTGCCGGAAGCGACCGCCGGAACCGACGAAGCCATATTCAAAAAGCCTCGCCACTTTTCCAGAAGCGCCGTCTCCTTTGGCGTAAGTCCCTCTTTTTTATGAATATACCTGATCAACCTGCCGATTGACGGTATCGTCCACCAGTCGAATATGCTCGTCCTTCCGTCCCTTCCGCTGAAGCCTTCGGCATCCATTCCACGCTCGCCGATCTCCTCGCCGAAGTAGACCATGAACGGAGCAGTGTTGAGGAATAGGCCGGCTCCGAGCGCCGCGAAAGTCCTTCCCGCGTCCCGCCCGAAGAAATCGGACGCGAAACGCTGCTCGTCATGATTCTCCAGAAAGTTCAGCATCCGAGGCTGCAAATCACCGAGGAACTGCCAGTTATAGGTCAGGCTTCTTGCCGTGCCGTGACCTTCCACAGCCGACCTTACCGCATCATAGTACCCCGACTTGTCGTAGAGGAAGTCAAAGCCCACCTCGTGGATGTACTTGGCGTACAAGTCCTTATTATAAACCTCGGCGATGAACATTACGTTGCCGTACTCGGCCTTGATCCTGCCGATCAGCCATTTGAAGAACTGCCATGGAACCATCTCGACCATGTCGCAGCGGAACCCGTCCACACCTTTGCCGCACCAGTAGCGCACGATCTCGTACATCCTGTCCCACGTCCGTGTGTGGAAATCACAATAGTTCAGCCTGATGGTCTCGTACCAGTCATTCACGGAAGGGGAGGGCGAGAAGCAGTTGCCCGATGCCTTCGCCGGATTCTCATAGTAGGTCTGTCCCGCGAAAGGAAGAGCGAGAGGCTGACCGGGATAGTAGTAGAAATCATTCTCCGGCCTCCAGTGGACGGTCGGATCATCGTCCGCCCCGAGAGGAGCCACGTCCGGACGGACCAGGCCGACCTTGCCATAGTCACGGGAGACGTGATTCGGCACGAAGTCGATGACGGCCTTGAGTCCGGCAGCGTGCGTGCGCTTCAATAAAGCCTCGAACTCATCCATCCTCTCATTCGGAGTGTCAGCAAGATACGGATTCACGTCATAGTAGTCCGTGATGGCGTAGGGAGAGCCGGCGGCACCTTTCACGATCTGACTGTCGGAGGCAGGGCAACCCTCCGCGGAGACTGTCGTGGCGTGCCTGATGACACCTGTGTACCAGACGTGGCTCACGCCAAGGGACTTGTAGTAATCCAGCGTCATCGGATCGAACTCCGAGAACTTGCCTTTTCCCCACAACCTGGGAAGGACCTGATAAACAATCATCTTGCCCATTGTCAGAAACCGATCAAAGCCTTTCCTTTGTTACGGTCGATGAAACCGGTCAGCCCATCGACTTTGAACACCTTGACGAATTGTCCGTCATGCACGCATTCCAAGCGCCCAAGCGCCTCGAAATCAATCATTCCCGAGCCGGCGTACTGATCCACGGAAAGGTAGCCCACGCCCAGCGAGGTTATGTTCTGGAAGAAATGCGTTCCCTGGCTCGGATCTATCCTGAACCCGTCGATTCCATATTCCACAACCATCCTCGCCGCCGAGATGTCTGTCCATGCGACAGGCACGCCAAGGGTGGGGATCGAGGATCCCCAGCGGCCCGGGCCGACAAGGAAGTACGTCTGGCCGTCGGCAATCATCCCGGAGTTGATCGCGGAGACCTCCTCCGCCATCAGCGCGGTCTTCATCTTGTCAAAGGATTCCGGCATGATGACCACTATCCTGGACGATTCCGTGAAGTAGCCGTTCCCAAGGGCGCTGTCGCTGCATATCAGCTTGTTGGCGATGGAGGATTCCGCATCCTCGATCGAGGATGTCTGCGAGCCGGTACCGCTTGACACCGGACGCACCTGAAGCAGTTTGAGATCAGCCTCCCGTCCGGCGGAGGAAGGATCCGGGTCAAGTGCGAACTCTATCTCAACCTCGCTCATCAGCTCGTTCCTGCAGATCGACATGACCTCCGACAGCGCTTTCGCAAGCGGCAGCCTGTCATACTGGAACATTCCGTCAAAGGAGATCACCCGCGCTCCCCGGATCCCGATTCCCGGCACCATCCTGTCATCCAGAGCGTCATAGGTGGAGGCCACCAGCTCAGGATGGTCGTAGGAGTCCAAGGCCTCCGCGACAGGAATCCGCCTCAGGTTCACGCCGTCATTCCTGGAGATCTTGAACGCTGCCGGACTCATATCCAGCACGAACATCTCGTTCTGGGTGTCACGCTGTGAAAGCCGCGGATTGGACAGCTGGAGTATCTTCTTGGGATGCAAAGGATCCACCCTCAGGGATCTGCCGCCGTCAACCACTGTCCTGCCAAGGCCGAAAGCCACGTTCAGAACCCCGTCGGAAGCCTTTTCCGCCCCGATAGGGTAGGAGTTGAGGGATCTTCCTACACCGGACATCATCGGATAGAAATCATTCCCGTGCGCCGTGCCGCAGATAGTCTGGACGATCACGGCCATCTTCTCCTCGCCAAGCAGGTTGCCGCTGGCCTGGATGTAATTCCTGCTTCCCCTGAAATAAGTGGACGCATAGACGCTTTTTACAGCCTTTCCCAACTCGCGGAGCATCCTGTCCTTGTTCTCGACAGGTGGACACATGTAGGTCGCGTAGACACCGGCGAAAGGCTGATAGTTGCTGTCCTCCAGCTTGGAGCTTGAACGCACCGCCAGCGGCCCGTCCACCGTCGCCAGAAAGGCCTTGAGGTTCTGCGCCAGCTCCTCCGGAAGCGTCGATGCCACAAACTCGGAAAGGATCTCGTCGTCAGACAGCTCCGAGTCGATCACATACTGTAGTCCGTTGCCGAGGATGAACTTGTCGAACCAGTCCGTGGTAAGCACAATCGTGCGCGGGATGGAGATCCTCAGTCCTTCGTATTTGTCTGTCAGTGAATATTTCTGGATCAGGTGGTTAAGAAACGCCAGACCTCTGGCCTTGCCGCCCAGCGAGCCGTCACCGACACGTGAGAACCAGAAATAGTCCTCGTAGGAGTCCTTGTGGAACTCGGTGATGATGCCCTGGCCGATGCTCCTGTGATAGCGTCGGATGTTGTCCAGAAGGAAACTCCTGAACTCGGAGGCATCGGTGTGATGCTCGGCCCGGAAAGTCTCCGCAAGATTGAACAAACCTCTGGCGTAGAGCCATTTGGAGAACATGTTCCGGGATGTGTTGCTGACCAGCACCTTGTCCGGAATGTCATTGATGATCCTCTCCAGCTGCGAAAGGCTCGCGGCCCTGCCGCACTCCACACCGCCTGCGTCCCTGAACACAAAGTCACCGAAACCGAACTCTTCCCTCATGTAGTCGCCGAGCTGAAGGAAGAGCGTGCTTGAATATTTCTTAAGAAATCCCACGCCAAGTTCCTCCGCCACCTTGGCAAGGCCGCCTTGCGAGGATTGGAGAAGGACTGGCATCAGGGGATCATATTCACGGATGACCTTGACAAGGTCAATGCCGGCGTCAAGCTTCTCGGTCTTTGGATCATCGCCCTTATGGACGACCATCCCGACATCGGAGATGACACCCAGCAGGTTGCGCCCGTATTTCCTGAAGTAGGCGAGTGCCTCCTCAAGGCAGGTGGCAAGGAATATCTTCGGTCTCGACCTCTTGCGGTACTTCTTCTGGTCCTCATTGAGGGATTCCTTGAGGAACTCGCGGCTCTGGGTGAGCACAATCTTGTAGAGTTCGGGAAGATAGTTCGAGTAGTAGCGGATCGAGTCCTCCACCAGAAGAATGCCCTTGACGCCTACCTCGAACACGTCGTTGTCAGCGTTCGCCGCATCCTCAAGCAATTTGACGATCGCAAGGATAAGATCGGCGTTGCCGTGCCAGCTGAACACGAAGTCCACGCCCGGACGAGGCGACTCCAACACCCTCTGCCTCACCGCCTTGGAGTAATGGATCAGGAGAACGAACGGGATGCCCCTTCCTTCTTCCTTAAGCTCGGACGCAAACGGGAATATTCCTTTGTCCTGCTCGTTGAACATGCAGATGATCATGTCCACCTCCGTCTCGGAGCTTACGATCTCCCTTGCCTGCTGTGATGAGTTCGCCCAGATGAATTTAGGCGGATTGCTCAGATTCAGCTCGCGGTACTCGCTTCTGACCTGATTCTCAATTCGTCCGTCCTCTTCCAAGGCAAAAGCGTCGTAGTTGCTGCAGATCATCAGGATCTTCCTGATCCTGGAGCGCATCAAGGATTCTTCGTTCATTCGCTTCGTTGTTTTTACGAACGCAAATTACGAAAAATCTCCGGAATATTCTTGTGTCTGCCTTAAGATTCCGCTCCCGAAAAGGCCTGAAAGGCGGGAATCATCCCCTGCGGCGGAATTCTGCGACGGTCACCGCTGTCGCGACAGCGGCGTTCAAGGACTCTGAGCCCCTCTCGTCACGCGGCCACGGAGGAATGAACAGCCGGTCGGTCACCAGTCCGCCCACCTCGTCGGAGATACCGTTCGACTCGTTGCCTATCACGATGACGGACGCTGATGCAGCTCCCGTTGCCAACTCCTTGACGTACAGATCCTCGCCATCGAGAAATGTGCCATAGACATGCCCTCCGGCGGATGCGGCGCCCCTGCACAGATCCGGAATGTCGCAATAATGGAACCGGACTCTGAATATGGCACCCATCGTGGACTGCACAACCTTGGGATTGAATATGTCAACGGTGTCGGGGGAGGCGTAGACCGCATCGATTCCGAACCAGTCGGCGATGCGGATGATCGTCCCGAGATTGCCCGGATCCCTGATGCCGTCAAGGGCAAGGAATAGCCCCTTGGAAGGAAGCGAATCCTCCTCGAACTTATTAATTGTCATGTCATCCGGCTTCTTGACCAAGGCCAGGGCCGGGGAAGGGGATGAGAGCAGGCTCATCCTCTCCATCGCAGTGTCACCTATCTCCTCAGAGCGGTAGATTCTCCTGACCTCAAAAGATGAGCGGACAGCCTCCTCGACCATCTTCTCGCCCTCCACCACAAAAAGATCATTCTCATCCCGGAACTTTTTATGGCTAAGGGACTTGACAAACTTTATCTCATTATTTGAGACAGGTGACCGCATGGCCTAGAAACCGAGTATCTTAAGCATTGAGTCCGAACTCTGCTCCGGAGCGAAGACCCTTGTCGTGATCTTGCCGTCCTTGTCCTTGTCGATCAGGATGTGCTTAGGTGAAGGCTGAAGGCAGTGCTTCACTCCGCCGTAGCCGGATATGGCCTCCTGATAGGCACCCGTGTGGAAGAAGCCGATGTAAAGCGGATCCCTTCTGTTCTTCATCACAGGGAGGAAAATCGCGTTGGAGTGCGCCTCGGAGTTGTAGAAGTCCTTGCTGTCACAGGTAAGCCCGCCGATGAACACCCTATGATATTCCTCATTCCATTTGTTGATAGGGAAGAGGATGAACCTTTGGTGCAGTCCCCAGGTGTCAGGGAGACTCGTCATAAAGGAGTTGTCGATCATATACCAGCACTCGCGGTCATTCTGCTGCTTGACATCCAGGACTTTGAATATTGTCGCGCCGCTCTCGCCGACGGTGAAGTTGCCGAACTCCGTGTAGATGTCCGGAACCTGCACGCCGTGAGCGTCGCACACGGACTTGATCTGGTACACGATCTCCTCGATCATATATTTGTAGTCATAATCGACTGCCAATGAAGTCTTTATAGGAAGGCCTCCTCCGATATTCAAAGAATCAAGGTCCGGACATATCTGCTTGAGGTCGCAGTAGAGGTTCAGGCAGCGCGCCAGTTCGTTCCAGTAGTAGGAGGTGTCCCTGATGCCGGTGTTGATGAAGAAATGGAGCATCTTCAGCTTGAACTTAGGATTCTTGCTGATGCCGTTGCGGTAGAACGGAATGATGTCCGAGTACCTTATTCCCAGACGGGAAGTGTAGAAGTCGAATGAAGGCTCCTCCTCCGAGGCGATGCGTATGCCAAGCTGCGTCGGCACGTCGATCAGGTCGTCAAGATCCTCCAGCTCGTTCTTGTTGTCCAGCACAGGGATGATGTTGTGCCAGCCCTCGTTGAGCATGTTAGCGATGTTCTGGACGTACTGCGGCCTCTTGAAACCGTTGCAGATGATGATCAAGTTCTTGTCCACCAACTTGTCCGACTCCAGTTTGCGGATCAGGTCAAGATCGTAGGCGGACGATGTCTCAAGATGCACGTCGCTCTTGAGAGCCTGCTCGATGACAAACTTGAACTGGGAACTCTTGGTGCAGTAGCAGTAGTGATGGTCACCTTCGTAGCTGACCTTCGACATGGCGTTGCGGAACATTCTCTTGGCCCTCTGGATCTGTGAGGTGATCTTCGGAAGATAGGTGAGTTTCAACGGTGTACCATGCTCCTTGATGATTTCCATCATGTCAATGTCATTGACGAAAAGGTTGCCGTCATCAACCCTGAACTCGTCCTGAGGAAAATCAAAAGTCTGATCGACAAGATCAATGTACTTGTTCTTCATTCTAAAAACAACTGTAACCTAAATGTTCGACATAAATAATGTATCCGTCGGCAAAAACAGATACGGGGGTGCAAATATAGGTACGAAAAATCATTTTTTTACCTCATATATGAAGAAAAAGTCAGAAAGGCTTGCTATTTTTGTAGAATATGAGGAAAAAACCTTCGTTTTGTCTCTTCGCGGCCACGGTTATGGCCACCGCCGTCCTCAGTTTCTCGTGCAGCACCACACGGGTTCTCGGGGACGGGCAGTTCCGTCTTGCCGACAACAAGGTCGTTGTGGACAATGACAGGAAATTCAACACGAAAGAGATCGAATCCTACATCAAGCAAAAGCCCAATTCCTACATAATCTTCGGCTGGAACCCTTTCCTGAACATCTACAACTGGTCTGGAAAGAACGCCGACAAGGGGATCAACAAGTTCCTGAGGAAGATAGGCACCGCCCCGGTGGTCTACCAGCCATCTCAGGTGGAAGCGTCCGTGGAGAACATCAACAGGCATCTTGAGTACCTCGGCTACTATGGCTCGGATGTACGGAGCGAGGTGAGAGTCAATGGTAAAAGAGTGACGGTAACCTATTCAGTGACACTTGGCAGACGCTACAGGATAGGCAACGTCTCCTTCGCCGTCCCCGATGGCGAGTTCAAGGATGACTTCTATGCCGACACCGCCGCGGTCTCCATCAGACCAGGCGACTTTCTTTCGGAGGACGCGCTTGAGAAAGAAACCGAGCGCGCCGCGTCCATGTTCCGCCGCAAGGGCTACTTCGGCTTCACGAAGAACTACTTCTCATTCGAGGCGGACACCCTCGCGCGCAGGGATACCGCCGACCTGCTCATGACCGTCAAGGAATATACCAGGAACCAGACCGCCGAATATGCCCGCCCACACAGGAAGTACTTCTTCGGCGACGTCTCCATCTCCTACGACAACGATCTGAAATTCAATGACCGGGTTCTGAAAAACATCTGCACCATCCGTCCGGGCGCCATGTACGACGAGAGGGAAGTGAACACGACATATTCAAGGCTCTCCGCCCTCAGGCTTTTCAGCGGAGTGAACGTGGCGCTTAATCCCCGCGACTCCGGAATAGTGGACTGCGACATCAGCCTGACGAAATCAAGGATGCAGGGTTTCAAGGTCAACCTTGAGGGTTCCACCAATTCCACAGGCTTGATCGGCATCTCCCCTCAGGTCTCCTACTACCACAAGAACATATTCCACGGAGGCCAATGGCTGAATCTTGGATTCCTCGGCAATTTCCAGTTTAAGTACGACGACAGGAGTGTGAAATCCAACGAGTTCGGAGTCTCCGCCGGACTCAGTTTCCCGGAGTTCCTGGGGCTGCCTAACTCCATTTTCCACGGCCCGTCCTTGCCACGCACCGAGATCAACGCCTCGTACAACTACCAGAACCGCCCTGAATATACGAGGAATATGATCTCGACATCTTACGGTTATTCTGGATCTCTGCGTAACGGAAAGTTCTTCTATCAGTCCTACCCGATACAGGCCAAGATCGTCAGGCTGACGAATCTCGACCCGAACTTCTACACGACTCTTTCCGGCAACCCGTTTATGAGGGACGCCTACCAGAACCACTTCGATGTCGGCTCCGGTCTCGTGGCCTACTACACGACCAGCACAGCCTTGGTTCCGAAGGAGACCTATGAATATGCCCGTCTGCAACTCGATGCATCCGGCAATGTCCTGAGCCTGTTCAACAAAGCAATGAAAAGTGATGAATATGGCTCCAGGCTTATCTGGAACACTCCATATTCCCAGTACATCCGCACGGAACTGACGTTGGGCAAGACGTTTGTGTTCGGCAAGAATGGAGGGCAAGCCTTGGCGATACGCCTTCTCGGAGGTGTCGGCTACGCCTACGGCAACTCATCCACAATTCCGTTCGAGAAACAGTTCTACAGCGGCGGCGCGAACAGTATGCGTGGCTGGCAGGCCCGTTCCCTTGGCCCGGGCAACTCAAAGGCTGACACGACGTTCGTGATCCCAAGCCAGACCGGTGACGTGAAGTTGGAAGCCAATCTGGAGTACCGTTTCCCGATGTTCTGGAAGTTGTGCGGTGCCGTCTTCACGGATGTCGGCAACATCTGGACCCTGAAAGAGACCGACGGAGACGATGGCTCCCACACCCATTTCGACCTCAAGAACCTCGCCGCCAGCCTTGCCGCCGACTGGGGAATAGGCCTCCGTGTGGACCTTAACTTCCTGATTCTCCGTCTCGATATGGGTATGAAAGTCTATGACCCGTCCCTCGACACCGCCCGCTGGCGCTCCCCGTCCCAATGGCTAAAGAAAGACGGCTACACCCTCCACTTCGGTGTCGGGTATCCGTTCTAGAACATAAACATCTCTGTTTTGATGAGCAAGACACTCGCAATTCCCGAATTTTGCACGTTACCAAAATTCGGGAATTGGAGGTCTCCGCTCATTATGAAGGATCTATGTGTTTATAGTCTTCAAATGACAACACCTATCGTAACCTCAGTGCGCAGACATTCTCGACATGCTGAGTGTGAGGGAACATGTCAACCGGCTGGACGGCGGTGATTTCGTACTTGTCGGCGAAAAGGGCCAGGTCACGGGCCTGGGAGGCCGGGTTGCAGCTTACATAGACCATGCGGGCAGGGGAGGCCTCAAGGATGACCTTGGCGACATCCGGGTGGATGCCGGCGCGAGGAGGATCCAGAATGATTACATCCGGCTGACCGTGCTCATCGATGAAGTCACGGCTCAGGACATCCTTCATGTCACCGGCGAAGAACTCGCAATTCGTGATCCCGTTGCCGGCAGCGTTCACCTCGGCATCCTCAATCGCCTCGGGGACATATTCAATGCCAATCACTTTGGCGGCCTTGCCCGAGACGAACTGCGCGATCGTACCGGTCCCGGTGTAAAGGTCGTAGACAATCTCGCCGCCGGTCAGCTCCGCGAAATCCCTGGCAACGGAATACAACTTGTACGCCTGCCCGGAATTGGTCTGGTAGAACGACTTTGGCCCGATGCGGAACGTCAGCTTCTCCATTGTCTCACGGATTGTCGGCTCACCCTTGTACAAAATGCACTCCTGATCACCGATCGAATCATTCAACTTATTGTTGATGATGTAGTAGAGAGAGGTTATCTGAGGGAACGCATTAGCGATCGCATCCAGCATTTTCTCCCTGTCCTCACGATTCTCGTAGAAGAAGCACATGATGACCATCAGATCGCCTGTGTCCGTGGTCCGGACAAACATATTCCTGACATAGCCGACATTCTGACGTATGTCAAAGAAATCCAGACCGTTATCGACAGCATATTTCTTGACAAAGAGCCTGATGTCGTTGGACGGATCCTTCTGGAGGTAGCAATGCCTGATGTCCAGCACCTTGTCGAAGAACTTGCCCACGTGGAAGCCAAGCCCCATACGGTCATTCTCCGGCACGCTGTCAAGATCCTCGCCATTAAGCAGCCAACGCTTCGACGAGAACGTGAACTCCAGCTTGTTACGATAGTACTGGGTCTTGTCCGAAGGAATGGTCGGGCGGATTTCCGGCACATCCAGATGACCAATACGAACCAATTGATCATAAACCTGCTGCCGCTTGGCCTCAAGCTGCATAGGATAGGGGAGAGGCTGCCATTTACAGCCGCCGCACACCCCGAAATGCCGGCAGAAAGGCTCCAGACGATCCTTGGACGGAGTCACGATCCTTTCCACGAACCCCTCGTAATAATTCTTGCTCTTTTTGGTCACACGGATGTCAACCACATCGCCGGGAACGGCGAAAGGGACAAAGACAACGACTCCGTTCCAATGGGTGAGCGCCTTGCCCTCGGCGGCGCAAGCCTCGATAGTTATGTTCTCTAAAAGCAGATCTACTCTTTTACGGGACATATATTCATTACTTAATTGTCAAATTCATGGAAAAGCGACTGGGAGATGTTGATCATGAAGTCTCCCATGGCCTCAAGCTCCGCCAACATGTCAAGGTAGTAGTTGATTGCCAGGAACTTGTCCGCACCTTTCTCGATCTGGAGGATGCCTTCATCCCGAAGGGCGTCACGGGTCACATTGATGATGTCCTCGGCGTTGTAGGCATTGCTGATGTCCTTGAGTTCTCCCTCCACGGCCAATTTCATGTTGGAGACCATCACAGCGAAGGCATGGTTGACCTTGCCGAGCAGAAGGTTCAGCTTGCTGATCGTTTCCTCGTCAAACTCCAGTTTATGGACCCGCAGACGGGTAAGCAGGCGGCTGATGTTCTCACAACTGTCGCCAAGGCTCTCCAGCTCGCTGATCACCCTGTAGATGACCTTGACTTCACGGGCCTCCTGGTCGTTCATTGACTCAGTTGGGATCCCATTGAGGAACGCAGCTATCTCATATTCAAACCGGTCGGTCACCTCCTCGCACTTGACAAGGCGCTGGCGGTACTCCTCAAACCTGTCAGGATCCGCCTCATTCAGAGCCAGTTTGACGTATTGAAAACCCTCCTGTGCGTTCACGGCGAAATTGACAGTCTCCTTGAACGCCTGCTCGATCGAGATGGACGGCGTGCCGATGATCCTTCCGCTGCCGATGAACCTCAGACGGAAATCGCCTTTCTTCGGAGCCGGCTCCTTGATGCATCTGGCAAGAAAACCAGCGAAAGGCTTTCTGAACCAAACAAGAACAACGGTGGCCGTCACGTTGAAGAGGGTGTGGACGCAAGCGACACCGAACACTGAAGTCATCTGAGCGTCCAGACCGAAAAGCGACACAAGCCAAAGATTGATCTTAATGAACATGTTGAAGAAAATCAACACGAAAGCGGCTCCAAGCACATTGAATATGAAGTGGGCGAGCGCGGCCCTGCTGGCCTGGACACCTGCCCTGCTGGCGACCAGATTGGCGCCGATCGTGGTTCCGATGTTCTCGCCAAGCACCATCGCCGCGGCCATAGGGAAGGAGATCCAGCCGAAATAGACGAGTACCATAGTGAGCACGACGGTGACGCTTGAGGACTGGAGGACGAAGGTTATCACAACACCTATCAGCATGAAAATCAGCGCGGAAGCGATTCCGTGAGAAGAAATTCCCGCAATGGAGGCGGCCATCTGCGGAACAGTGTCAATCTCTGGTACTGAGGACTTTATGTAGATCAGTCCGACAAAAACAAGCGCAAGTCCTAGGATGGCCTGGCCGATGTTCTTGACAATCGGCCTCTTTGTCAACGACATGACAAAACCGGCTCCCAGAAGCACGAAAGCAAGGACAACGGTGTTGATCCAGAAGCCCGTAGCCGCTATGATCCAAGCGATTACGGTCGTACCGATGTTCGCTCCCATAATCACGCTGATACCTTGCTGCAGCGATAGGGTAGCGACACCCACGAGGCTGGCCACCATGATAGTCGTAGCGCTGGAAGACTGGACGACAGCGGTGATGCCGACACCGGATAAAATCTGTTTCAGAGGCGACCTGGAGGTCATCCATTTCTCAAATCTCCTCAGCCGGTCGCCGCAGGATTTCTGAATACCGGAGCTAAGCATCTCAAGTCCAAAGACAAAGAGCGCCAGAGCACCAAATAAAGTCAGCAGTTGAAGAATCATATCACAGGGAAGTGTTTAGCACACATGTAAGTTAACATAATCCAAATTGTATAACAAATAGGCGAGTGCCGCTACACAAGGGAAACTATTGATTCAGAATCGAATTTGGCTGGTGAGAATCCTTGTTTGAATGTAATTCCATCACCGAGAATCTTAATTCCGGCCGCGGTCGCCATCTCGTTCAGCAATCGAACACTGGCGGCTGCCCAAGTGAACGATCCGAAGGCAAAGAAACGTCTGTTCTTGACCAATCTGTCACAGATTGCCTCCATCAACTGACGGAC
>OLSD01000216.1_pt1 | contig 64992 bp, 61 predicted proteins | sample 1672211 | NCBI WGS metagenome assembly OLSD01 (sample SAMEA3136659, study PRJEB25190) | human gut metagenome | reverse complement strand
TTAGGGCTATGCCCGAAACCGAAATACCCCCCGCTATGCGGGGGGATCTTTATTTGCCGCACATAAGGCGCGGTTACGGAATAAAGTGATGATATAACGATATGGAGGCCATTATGAACGGCGATAATGCATATATAGTTGAATTTAACGGGGTAAGCCTTAATTATCACGATGCGCAGGGCGAAACGCCGGCGATAAGGGGTCTTGACTTCGGGGTGAAGAAGGGCGAGTTCGTGTCTATAGTAGGGCCGAGCGGCTGCGGAAAAACAAGCGTGTTGAGCATAGCCGCGGGCATTGCCGTGCCGAGCGGGGGCAGTGTGCGCATAGAGGGCGGCAGGCCGGGCTATATGCTGCAGCAGGACCATCTGCTGGACTGGCGCACGGTGGAAGGGAACATATTGCTGGGGCTTGAGGTGCAGGGCAATCTGAACGAAGGATCCCGCAGCTATGCGCTGGAGCTGCTTAAAACATACGGACTCGGCGAGTTTGCCGGGAAATACCCTTCTCAGCTTTCCGGCGGCATGCGGCAAAAGGTGGCGCTGATACGCACCCTTGCAACGCGGCCGGAGCTGCTGCTGTTAGACGAGCCGTTTTCCGCGCTCGATTTCCAAACGCGACTCATGCTTTGCGACGAAATGCACGATATATTGAAGCGCGAGGGCAAAACGGTGATACTTGTTACGCACGATATTTCCGAAGCAATATCAATGGGCGACAGGGTGCTTGTTTTCAGCGCGCGGCCAACGGGAGTGAAGGCGGAGCACATAATCGACCTTAGCGGAAAAAGCCCGCTTGAGCGGCGCAACGCGGCAAACTTCAAGGATTATTTTAACGCCATATGGGGGGAACTGGACCATGACGAAGCAAAATGACGCGGCCTTTTCGGCGGAACACAGGCAATATATTGCGCGGCTGAACCGCTCCCGCCGGGGCATAAAGCTTGCGCGCTGGCTTATATTGATAGTATTCATTGCGCTGTGGGAGCTTTTTGCCCGCGTGGGGATAATAGATCCGTTTATAGGCAGCTCTCCCGTAAGGGTGGCGGAAACGATAGCGCGGCTGTATGCCGGCGGGGAACTGTTTTTGCACATAGGCGTAACGCTTTATGAAACGGTGCTGGGCTTTGTACTTGGCACGGCGGCGGGTACGCTGATAGCAATCACGCTTTGGTGGAGCCCGGCGATCAATCGCGTGCTTGACCCATATCTTGTGGTATTGAACGCGCTGCCTAAAATCGCGCTGGGGCCGATACTGATAGTGTGGTTCGGCGCGGGCATAACGAGCATAATAGTAATGGCGCTGCTTATATCCTTTGTGGTGACGATAATGAGCGTGCTGGCTGGTTTTAACGAAATAACGGGCGAAAAGCAGCTGCTTATGAAAACGCTTGGCGCAAGCAAGCTGCAAATATTCACAATGGTGGTGCTGCCCGCGTCGCTGCCGACTATTATGAACGCGCTGAAGATAAGCGTTGGCATGAGTTGGGTTGGCGTTATAGTCGGGGAATACCTTGTGTCAAAGGCCGGCCTTGGCTATCTTATAGTTTACGGCGGGCAGGTATTCAAGCTGGATCTTGTTATGGCGAGCATAGTGGTGCTGTGCCTGCTTGCGGCGCTTATGTATTACGGCGTGGCATATATGGAGAAAAAGCTTGTAAAGTGGCGTATGCACGGCGGCTGAGGGATGCTATAATATAACAATGATATAAGCATACGGAGGCACGCATGACGAACAAAGAAATGCTCTGTACGGCGCTGAAGCAATCCGCGCTTGAACTAAACTGCACCGTTGACGATCTGACCGGCGGAAAGAGCAAAGCGGTTATATCAAGTACTGCGGAGGGCGCAAGGAAATATCTTTCGCTGCCGTTTTATTGCCAGCTTGTAAGCTACGGCAGCGGCATAGTTGCATCCGTAAACGAAGAGATATATGCCGATGCAGAGGCGTATATTGAAAAATACGCGCCGGAGCATTGCTTTGAAACGCCTAACATGCTCGTTTTGCAGTCCGCACTTGAGCGGCGCGGCATGAGCGCATGCTTCATGGCGGAATACTGGCTTTGTGATACGGATGCAATAAGGATGATTGACTGCGGCTATGAACTGCGGCTGCTCACGGCGGAGGATTTTGCGCCGCTGTATACGCCGCAATGGAGCAACGCATTGTGCGAAAAGCGAAAGGAGCTTGATGTGCTGGGTATAGGCGCATATGACGGGGAAAAGCTTGTAGGCCTTGCCGGGTGCAGCGCGGACTGCGAAAGCATGTGGCAGATAGGTGTCGATGTTCTGCCGGAATATAGGCGGCGCGGGATAGCCTCGGCTGTGACAGGTCGCCTTGCGGCGGAGATAATGGCGCGTGGGAAGGTGCCGTTCTATTGCTGCGCATGGAGCAACGTGGCGTCTGCCCGCAACGCCATACGCGCAGGCTTCCGCCCGGCATGGGTGGAGCTGACTGCCAAAAGCGCCGAATATACCGCGGATATGAATAAATAATAGGCATATATGTATATACCGAAAAATTAGCGGCAATACTCCCTTCCATAAATAAACCCAAAGCGGTTATCAGGAGGGGAGTATATGTTTTTTTCGGCGGGTGCATTGTTCGGCCGCGCGGCGGCGATAGATCTTGGCACGGTGAATACGGTTGTGGCGATAGAGGGGCGCGGAATAGTGCTGAACGAACCCACGGCGGCCGCGGTATATACCGAAGCGCAACGCGAGCGCGGCATAATTTCAAGCGGGGCGGATGCGGAACGGCTTTACGGCCGCACGCCGGGCGGGGTGAACATAATATACCCCATGAAGGACGGCGTTATTGCGGACATATCGGCCGTGGGCGATATGCTGGGCGATTTTTTCATAAAGGCATTCGGGCGCAGGCGCGGCGCGGCGGGGGCAAGACTGACGATATGCCTGCCGCTGTGCGCAACGGAGCTTGAGCAGCGCGCACTTACGGACGCGGTCAAGGCCTGCGGTGCGCGGGAGGCCACGATAATACCCGAACCACTTGCGGCGGCTGCGGGCGCGGGCATGGACATATTTGCGCCGGTTGGGAGCATGGTAATGGACATAGGCGGCGGCACAACGGACACGGCCGTTATAAGTTACGGTGGCATTGCCGCAAATGACAGCATAAAGACCGGCGGGCGGCATATAGACGGCGCCATTGCGGACTACATTGCCGCGCAATACGGCGTGAGAATAGGCGAAAAAACGGCGGAGGAGATAAAGCTTTCGCTCGGGGCGGCGCTGATAGGCGGCATGGAGCGCAGGCAGTTCAAGGGGCGCAGCCTGAAAACGGGGCTGCCGGAATGCGTTGCGCTGACCGGCGGAGAGGTGAGCCACGCAATCGCGCCCACGGTAAGAAAAATAGTTGATTCCGTAAGGCGAACGCTTAGCGAAACACCGCCGGAGCTTGCGGCGGATCTTATAGACACGGGCATAGTGCTTACAGGCGGCGGGGCGAAGCTTAAGGGGCTTGATAAGCTGATAAGCCACGAAACGGGGCTGAAGGTGAGCATAGCGGAGGACTCTATGTACTGCGTTGCGCTGGGCGCGCTGAAGCTTGGCAGCGGGGAAGATATGGACGCGCCAAGGTACGCATAAGGCGTAATATAGTTTAACTTAGTGTGACGTTTTGCGTATTCTTATTGCGCGAGCGGCGGCAAAATATTATAATAAACGGGTTAAATGAGGCAATTTAGCGGATTTATTATAGAAAGGATGCCGTAATGCGCGGATTGTTCAAAAATAAGCCTTTGATAATAATGCTTGTGGCGGTGCTGCTGCTGGGCGTGCTGGCGTTCATAACCAGCGCGGACAGATCCGTATCGTGGGTGGAAAGCACGCTCGGCTCCGTTTTCCAGCCCGTGCAGACTTTTGCGGCAAAGGCTTCAAACAGCATAATAGGCTTTTTCCAGCGCATATTCAAAACCAGCGATGCTGATAAGGAGCTGGAGCAGCTTCAGGTGCGCATGGCGCAGCTTGAGCAGGCAGCGGACGAAAACGCAACGCTAAAGGCGGAAAACGAACGGCTGAAAAAGCTGCTCAACTACGTTGAAACCCTTGAAAATTACGATTATGTCACCGCCGTTGTAACGGGCAACAGCCAGGGCGTGTGGTTTGAAACGTTCACAATAAACGCCGGGCGCAACAAGGGCATAAAGAAGGACATGAGCGTTGTGTGCGCAGACGGGCTTGTAGGCAGAATAATCGAAGTGGGCGCGAACTGGAGTAAGGTTACCGCCATAATAGACGCTTCAAGCGAAGTGAGCGTTATGGTGGAGCGCACAAGGGACATAGGCGTTGTGCGCGGCGCGTTCAGCACCGCGGATGATAACCAGCTGGAGCTTTACTATCTGCCGTCGGGCTTTGACCTTGTGCCCGGGGACAGGATAGTTACAAGCGGCATGAGCAGCATATTCCCTAAGTCCATAGTGGTGGGCACTGTGTCCGAAGTTACGCGCCGTTCCGCGGAAGGCACGCAGTCAAATGCAATAATCGAGCCTGCGGTAGACTTTGGGCACCTTGAAGAGGTGCTGGTGCTGATAGAAAAAACGGGAGAGGAGTAGGCCCATGCGAAGGTTATACATCGTTATAGCTGCCGCAGCAGGGCTTTATCTTGATTCCGTGTTTTTTGCCAGCGTGAATATAAGCGGCATCAGACCGGACGCCATAATGGCGCTCACAGCGTCATTGGGCGTGCTTTTAGGCATGAAGAAGGGCGCACTGTTCGGGCTGATAATGGGCCTTATTGCGGACGTATTGTATTCGCCCATGGTTGGGCTGAGCGCAATGGGCTATATGTTCGCCGGTCTTTTGGGCGGCGCGTTTTATCAAAAATACTATGCGGATAATATAATAATCCCCGCGCTTGTTGCGGCGGCGGGGGCAATATTCAAGGAATGCGTAATGGCCGCGGCCTGTGCCGCCGGCGGGGCTAAGTTCGGCTTTTTTACCGTACTCGGAACATATATCCTGCCATGTGCGCTGCTGAGCGCCGCGGTGTGCATGCTTACCCATGCGCTTATGCGCCGCGCGCTTGCGGGGCAGCTTAAGGTGGAACATACATATGAACGGGATAGCCATGCCCAGGGAGGCGTAAAATGAAAAAGCCCATATCCCGAATAATAATAGTTTGCCTGCTTATGCTTTGCATGATGGGCGCGCTTATATATCGCCTTGGCACGCTGACAATAAAGGAAGGCGAAAAGTGGGCGCAGACGGCGGACAGCCGCTCCACCCAAACGATAGCCATAAAGGGCGAGCGCGGCAGAATAATGGACAGGAACGGCGTTGTGCTTGCGTATAGCGAAACGTGCTACAACGTTGAATTCCTGCGCAATGCGGACAACCGCACAAGCTACGATTCCGCCGTGTATACCGAATCGCTCATAAAGGCGATAGAGATAATTGAACGAAGCGGCGGCCAAACAATAGACACATCATACATTGTGATGGACGAAAACGGGGAAATAGCCTACGACTGGCGTATAAGCGGCGTTGAAAGCAGCGAAGCAATAGAGCGCGTAAGGCGCATAAGATACAAAAACTTCTGCGAAGGTATGTATATATCCATAAAGGATCCGGCATATAAGGAATATCCGAAGGATCCGACCAAATGGGACATGGATCTTTGGCCGACGGCTGAATATGCCTATAACTACCTAAGAAAAACGTGGTACATACCCGAAGAATATACATTTGAACAAGCCAAAAAGATAATATCCATACGGCAGGAAGTAAACCTGAATAACTACCGCGCGTATGAGCCGATAACCATCGCCTATAACGTTGGGCAAGAGGTCGTGAGCGAAATAGTTGAACGCTCAAGCGAGCTTGTGGGCGTGCAGATAGCGCAAAGCACCACGCGCGTATATCCCCGCGGAGAGACGGCGGCGCACATAGTTGGCTATCTTTCAAGGAATGCGGACACGGTAAGCGCGGCAAAGCTTATCGCCATGGGCTATACCCGCGCGCAGCTTGAACCGTATTATCTTAAAAACGACGACGGCACATATTCAATGGGCGACGATGGCGATTATCAGATAAAAATGACGGATATGGGATATGCATACAGCGATTACATAGGCGTATCCGGACTTGAATACACAATGGAGGCATATCTTACCGGCGCCACGAATGAGCATCAGGGCAAGCGGGAGGTTGAGATAAACAAAAACCTGAGCATAACGCGCGAGCTATCCTATGTTGAGGCCACAAACGGCAACGAGGTTATGTCAACAATAGATATAGAGATGCAAACCGTGTGCGAAAATGCGCTGGGTTCCCTTATTACCAAAATGAGGGAACAGGAGCAGCAAATGATAGAGGAGGACGCGGCAAAGCCCGAAAAGGACCAGAAATATCAGGGCAAGGACATAACGCTTGCCTCCACGGGCGCAATAGTAGTAATGGATCCGCGAAACGGCGAGGTGCTTGCAAGCGCAAGCTATCCTTCATATGATCCGAACTGGTTCATGCAGGGCCTTACAAAGGAACAGAGCGAATACCTTTTCGGCGAAGCTGCGACGGACACTACCCCGCTGCGCAACAAGGCCGTTTCCGCGCGCTATGCGCCCGGCTCTATATTTAAGCCGTTGACCGGCGTTGCGGGCGTTAGCGAGGGCGTGGTGGGCATTGACGAAATAGTCAACGACCATGGCGACAGCGGCTATTATTACTTCTATTCCGTTGATGAAAACGGCAAGACCGTTGTGCAGAAGCAGGGCGCGCCGCGCTGCTGGAGCTACCGCAACCATACTGCCCACGCGAACATAAACCTGACGCAGGCGCTCACGTTTTCGTGCAACTATTATTTCTGCGAAATCGCGAACCGCATGGGTATAGACACACTGAACAAATGGATGGGCAAGTTCGGGCTGGATACCAAGACAAACATTGAACTCACCGGTGAGACTGCGGGCGTAGGCGGCGGGCAGAAGGTGCTTTTTGACAACGAGCTGACCGACAGCAACGGCGAGCTGAACATAACCGGACAGAAAACCAGCCTGCCCATACTTATATATAACCGCATACGCGAACGCCTGCGCGAGTATGTTACCCGCCGCAGCATGGAAATAGACGAGCAGGCCATAAGGAAATGCGCGCTAAAGCTGATGATGCTGCAGGACGGCAACGGCCTTGACGGTAAAGGCCCGGACATACGAAAAATATTGAGTGACGAGCTGGGCATCCCCGAAGGATACAGCATAACGCAAAGCTGGACAAGCGAAATAGTTACGCTGCTAAACGAAATACAATGGAAGCCGACCCAGACCATACGCGCGGGCTTCGGCCAGGGTACAACGCTTGTTACGCCGATGGCCATAGCGCGCTACGTAAGCGCCATTGCCAACGAAGGCACCGTGTATGACGCGAACATTGTTGAGCGCATAGTTGACCAAAACGGCAACCTGATAGAGGATAAGAACGCGGCCGTGTACGAAACCATTGGCGAAGATACAGCCGAGTGGGACGCGCTTTGGGCGGCGGTAAAGCAGGGCATGGCGGGCGTTGTGTCGGCAGAGGATCACGGCACCGCGGGCGGCAAATTCTCGCAGGAATTTACGGAAAAATACCTTGACAGGATAGCCGGTAAGACCGGTTCCGCACAGGTCGGTACAACATCGATAGATATAGAGAACACAAGCTGGTTCGTTTCCTATACCCCGCGCGAGGGCGAGGCGGAGCTGGTAATAGTTATATGCGTGCCCTCCGGCTACGCGGGCGTATGGAGCGTAAGCGCGGCGGAGGAGATATATACCTATTATTTCAATAAGCAGGATTCTGCCGCACCGGAAACATTGGTGGATATAGGCGGCATTGCCCCGTAATAAATAGTGGTGTATAATTAACGGCGAAATATTTTTTGCATAAAAGGAGGATTATTCCAATGAACATGCCAAGCAGGGTAGCGTTCAATCTTTTCGGGAAGGACATATACTGGTACGGTGTAATAATGGCCGCGGCAATGATAATTGCCGTTGGCCTTGCATATAGCGAAGAAAGGCGCAAAAAACTGAAAAAGGACACGGTTATAGACATGTGTCTTTGCATAATACCCGCGGGCATAGTGGGCGCGCGGCTTTATTATGTTTTGTTTGAGCTTGAAAGCTATCTTAAAGACCCGATAACCATACTGTATATTTGGCGCGGCGGTCTTGCCATATACGGCGCGGTGATAGGCGGCCTGCTTGCGGCGTTCATATTCGCCAAGGTAAGGAAAATACGCTTCCTCACCCTTGCGGACGTAATTGCGCCGGGTCTCGTGCTGGCGCAGGCGATAGGCCGCTGGGGAAACTTTTTCAATCAGGAAGCCTACGGGCTGCCCGTAACGCCGGAAATGCTTGCGGCACACCCGATACTTGGTTATTTCCCGATAAGCGTTGCAATTGAAGGCACGCATTACTTTGACAAGGCCGTATGCACCGCATGTGCGACTGCCGCGAACGGCGCGCATCTGCACTTAGCCACGTTCTTCTATGAATCGGCATGGTGCCTTATTGTATTTGTAGTGCTTTGGCTCACGCGCAAGCGCGTTAAGCACGACGGAGACACGTTCTTCCTTTATGTGCTGCTGTATTCGCTGGAGCGCACATTTGTGGAAGGCCTGCGCGGGGACAGCCTATGGATAATCAAGCCCTCCGCCGCCGGAATGACGGACGGTGTAAGGGTATCGCAGGCGCTCAGCTTTCTGCTGTTCGTGGGCGTGCTCGCGTTCTTCATAATCCGTGCTGTACGGGAAAAGAAGGAAGGGCGGCTGATGTGGCCAAAGCCCATTGCCGTATGCGAATGCGCGAACGAGGCCGAAGCAAAGTGCGAATGCGAATGCGAGTGCTGCAAAGCCGAAGATAACGCTGCAGAGGAAAGCACCGAAGCGGACGCGGAAGATAAAGAGGAAACCACCCAAACCAACGACGATAATACCGAAAACGAAGAAGGCGAAGGTAAGGAATAAATGAACGACATAAGCTCGGAACGCAATTTGACCATGATGACGGATCTGTACCAGCTTACAATGATGTATGGCTATTACAGATGCGGCATGGATAAGAACGAAGCGGTATTCGATTTGTTCTTCCGCCAGCGGGACAACAGCGCCTATGCCATAATGGCCGGCACCGAATCCGTTATAGACTACATAAACAAATTGCATTTTGCGCCGGAGGATATAGAATATCTCCGCTCGCTCAATTTGTTTGACGAAGGCTTCTTGAAAATATTGGCCGATATGCGTTTCACGGGCGAAATATACGGCATGCCGGAAGGCACCGTTGTGTTCCCTTACGAGCCGCTTATCCGCGTTAAGGCGCCCATTATGCAGGCGCAGCTTGTGGAAACAACGCTGCTCAATTTGGTCAATCATCAAACGCTTATCGCCACCAAGGCTGCCCGCGTTGCGTATGCCGCAAATGGGGACGGTGTGATGGAATTCGGCCTTAGGCGGGCGCAGGGACCGGACGCGGGCATATACGGCGCGCGTGCGGCAATGATAGGCGGCTGCACAGGCACAAGCAACGTGCTTACCGGGCAGATGTGCGGCGTGCCGGTATCTGGCACGCATGCGCACAGCTGGGTAATGAGCTTTCCTACCGAGCTTGACGCGTTCCGCGCATATGCGGATATTTTTCCGGATAGCTGCATGCTGCTTGTGGACACATATGATACGCTCCGCAGCGGCGTCCCAAACGCCATAAAGGTGTTCAACGAACTGAAGGCAAAGGGGCATAAGCCAGTAGGCATCCGCATGGACTCCGGCGACCTTGCCTATCTTTCCAAGCGCGCGCGCACAATGCTTGACGATGCGGGCTTTGCGGAGGCAAAGATATGCGCAAGCGGAGATCTTGACGAAACCGTTATACGCGACCTTAAAGCACAGGGCGCGAAGATAGACCTTTGGGGCGTCGGCACAAAGCTAATAACCTCAATGGATTTCCCTGCATTGGGCGGGGTATATAAAATGGCCGCGGAAATAGTTGACGGCGAACTGATACCCAAGATAAAGCTGAGCGAAAACGTTGTGAAGATGACTAACCCGGGCTATAAAAAGGTTTATCGTTTTTACAGCAACACTTCCGGAATGGCGCTGGCGGATCTTATCGCACTTGAAGGGGAGGAATTGGACTTTACCAAGCCCATCACGATTTATCATCCGGAGCAGAGGTATAAATCCAAAACGCTCTATGATTACAACGTGCGGGAGCTGCTTGTGCCGCTGTTCATAGACGGCAGGCAGGTTTATGACTGCCCGAGCATGGCGGATATACAGCACTATGCCAAGGCGGAGCTTTCCACATTCTGGGAGGAGAGCAAGCGCCTTATGAACCCGCATGTGTACAAGGTTGACCTGAGTGACGAACTGTATACGCTTAAACAAAAACTGATAGAGGAGCTGCGCAATGCGCGAAAGGGTGAATAAAGGGCTTATACTGCTGCTTGCGGCGGGGCTTATGGCGGCCGCGCTTTGCGGCTGCGTGCGCTTTGAAAGCACGGTTGATCCAAGCGTTACCATGCCGCAGGAGACCACTGGGGTGGAAGCCGAGCCTTCCCCGACGCCCGAGCCTACGGCGGAACCAACGGCCGAGCCCACGCCGGAAGAGGTGCAGCAGATAGACGTATATGACGAACTTGGCGCGTTCATAACCGGAAGCGACCATTACAGGCGCTATATCTCCTTTGAAAACATACAGGTATATGAGCAGGAGGAGGACACGTTTGTTGATATGCAGGCGGTGAACGCCTATCCAAAGGCCATACTCTGCGCGCTGCATATGCGCTTTACAGACGAAACGGGAGAGGTGGTTGCAGAGTGCCGGCTGCAAGCGCAGGACGGGCAATATCTGCTTTCGCTTGAGCCGGGCAGCAACACGCTTTATGCCCAGGTGCCTACGGATATGCGCATAACCGGGCTTGATTTCACGATAGAGTATGACGAAAGCGTTGAGGTCCTGCCGGATATTACAGAATAAACCGATGAAAAAACAGCGGACGGTGCAATAAATGCATCGTCTTTTTTATGACATATGGATATAGGTATTGATTATGGATACGCGGTTTGGTATAATGCACAGTCGTAGGCGACAAAACAAAACTCTGCCTACGCAGGAGGAATAATGTTTAACCTGAAACAGCACAATACAACCGTGCGCACGGAGCTTATCGCCGGCATTACCACGTTCATGGCGATGGCGTACATACTCATGGTCAATGCGGGCATGTTCTCCGCACTTGGCGACGGATATTATAACGCCGTATATATTGCAACGGCCATATCCGCCGTGTTCGGCACGCTTTTGATAGGCCTGCTTGCCAATCTGCCGCTTGCGCAGGCTTCCGGCATGGGCCTTAATGCATTTTTTGTGTTTTCTGTATGCATCGGCATGAACTTCACCTATGCAAATGCGCTCGTCATGGTTCTTGTGGACGGCATAGTGTTCCTTATACTTACCGTTACCGGCCTGCGCCGCGTTATATTCGACGCCATACCAAAGGCCGTAAAGGCTGCCATAGCGCCGGGCATCGGCCTGTTCATCGCCTTCCTCGGCTTGCAGAACAGCGGCATTGTTGTGAACAGCGACTCCACGCTTGTTGACCTTCATTCCTTCAACCTTATGTTTGGCCACACCACCTGGGCGGAGATAATGCCCCTGCTTGTGACCATATTTGCAATAATAGCAATAGCTGCCATGGCCAAGAAAAAGGTCAAGGGCGCTGTGTTCTGGGGTATAATCGGCGGCGCCGTAGCTTACTATGCGCTGGGCCTCATAACCATAGAGAATTTCTATGCGGAGCATGTGCAGGGCAGCCTTTCGCTCAATATAATCCAGCCCTTCCGCGATTTCTTCAGCCTTTCCTTCGGCAAGGTATTTACGGAAGGCTTTGACTTCTCCGCGTTCATAGCGGCGAACGGCGCTGGCAGCTTTGTTGCAACGTTTATTGCTACCATGCTTGCCTTCTGCATGGTTGATATGTTCGATACTCTCGGCACCCTTTACGGCGCGTGTTCCGTGGGCAACCTGCTTGATAAGGAAGGCAACGTGCCCAATATGGACAAGGCCATGCTTGCCGATGCCGCGGCTACCTGCTTCGGCGCGGTCTGCGGCACGTCCACCGTTACCACCTTCGTTGAATCCTCCGCCGGCATAGCGGAAGGCGGCCGCACCGGCCTTTCCTCCGTGTTCACCGCGGCAATGTTCTTTATTGCCATGTTCCTTGCGCCCATAGCGTCCCTCGTGCCCAGCTGCGCTACCGCAGCATCCCTTGTGTACGTCGGTATATTGATGATTGGCGGCGTTAAGGAAATAGAGTGGAGCGACCCCACCGCAGCCCTGCCCGCGTTCATGACAATGGCCTGCATGCCCTTCACCTACAATATTTCCTACGGCATAGCGTTCGGCCTTATCACCTATATCTTCGTGAAGATATTCACCGGAAAGATAAAGGAAATAAACATAGGCACCTGGATAATAGGCGTGCTGTTCGCGGCCATGTTCTTCGTGGCAAGATAAAAAAGATAGTTAAAGCGTTGTTGTTTAAGGGGCATCCGGAAACGGGTGCCTTTTGCTTTGTGCGTTAGCTGATGCAAATAATATGTTGAAAACTTATATGACAATAATATAATACATAATGACAATTAAAGTTGTCATAAAGACAAACGTCGTTGTCAATGGAGGTGCTGCGTGGTATTACGAAACCGATTGAAGGAAAGGCGGGCCGCATTGAACGTTAATCAGCAGGAAATGGGCCGGTTGTGCGGCGTATCAAGGCAAACTATAAGCCTGATAGAGCGGGGCGATTATTCGCCGTCTGTCACGCTTGCGCTGACAATTGCCAAGGTGTGCGGCGTTACGGTGGAGGAAATTTTCTATTTACAGAAGGAGGCGGAAAATGAACAATGATGCTATAAAGAGCGCAAACCGCAAGGCATTGCCTAAGTTTATACTACTTACGCTTATAAGCATGGCAATCGGCGGCGCGGTTGGGTATATTTCGGCGGGTTTGGTGCGTTTAGGCGGCCGGTGCCGTTTATAGTGGCTGTTGCGGCTTTCATTGCCGTTATAGTTGAAACCATAATAATTCAGCAGCGGTGCGTAGACGCCGTAAAGCGTATGAACCCCGAAAAGACCGCTTCCGTCTATGATGTGAAATTCCAACGGAAATGGATGGACAGCTGCGACGAGGCGGAAAAGCTGATGATAGGCAAGTGCGCGTATAAGGCTTATGCTGCGGCCAATACGGCCTGCGCTGTGCTGGCAATAATATTTGCCGTGTGCGCGCTTATATTCAACACAGGGTTCCTGCCGTCTTTTGCTATGTGCGTGATCTGGTTTGTACTCCAGTTCATATATTACAGGGAAACGATAAGATATTCCAAGGCCGGGAACAGAATATCCTGATTTGAAGGAGGCTAAATGCAAAACTCTATTTGGATAGCGGTGTTCCTGCTGATCATACTTCCGATGCTGGAACGGCGCAGAAGAAGAAACGCGATAATTAAGCACGTTTTATACAACAAAAAGCGAAATAAGGAGAACAACAAAATGAAGGAACTTGCGAAGCAATTTATAGGCAAAGAGTGCATAGTTTATACCGTTACAGGGTCGGACGGGATAGTGAAGGGTACTATAAAGGACGTTGCGGATGACGGCATAATAATTGAGCGTGGGGATGGCATAGAGGCCGTGAACCTTGAATACGTTACCCGCATACGCGAATGGCCGCGCAAAGCAAACGGTAAAAAGAAGGCAATATTTGACTAAGGGGGGAGGGACGCTCGGCCGTTCCCTTCTCATCCCTTTCTCTTTTATGCCTAAAAAGCAAAAATCCCTTCAAAAGAAGGGATTTTTCCTTTGGCGCAGAGAAAGGGATTCGTCCGGCGATACTGGGGCAGTATCGCCGCCAGCCCGGGGAACTAAAAAACCATTCACCGGATGGTTTTTTGCCTCGCCTTGCTCGGCCGTTCCCTTCTCATCCCTTTCTCTTTTATGCCTAAAAAGCAAAAACCCCTTCAAAAGAAGGGATTTTTCCTTTGGCGCAGAGAAAGGGATTCGAACCCTTGTTACGGTTCCCCGTAAACACGATTTCCAGTCGTGCGCCTTAGACCAGCTCAGCCATCTCTGCAAGCCGCTTGATTATAATACACCATTTTGCGTCGCATTGCAAGCAAAAATTTGCATTTATGCCGCCAAAGGCTTTATTGCTTGACAATCCGGCCCATGCAAGGCACAATTATGCCCGTATTATATGCGGAGGTTGACTTTATGGCAAGTATAGAAAAGCTGCCCGCAGGCGCATTTAACATAAGCCGCTGGAGCGGCGGCACAACTACGGAGCTGTTCATATGGCCGCACGGCGCATCCTATGCGGAACGCCGCTTTAGCATACGCATAAGCACGGCCACGGTGGACATAGCCGAATCCACGTTCACCAAGCTTCCCGGCGTAACGCGCTATATCGCCCCGCTTGGCGATGGCTTTACGCTCAAAATAGGCCAAAATGAGCCTGAGTTTATACCGCATGCCGCCGTTAAGCGCTTTGATGGCGGGGAAGATGTGACCTGCGCAGGCGCCGGACGCGACCTTAATTTGATGCTCAGCGGCGCGGCGGGCGAACTGATAATGATAAAGCCGAACGAACGGCATATCGTAAGGCAAGCGGAGTTCTTGTTCGCCTATGCCGTGCAGGATTGCCGCATAAGCGTCGGCAGCGTGCAGATGAATACCGAAAGCGGCGAATTTCTGCGTATATATGCCGATGCGGGTGAAACGGTCACGGCTTCCGGCGAAGCTGGCCTTTTCTATGCGCAGCCATAATAATTTAACTATAATATCCGCGCTCGTAGGGAATACTACCCTCAGTTGACAAAGAAAGAGGGCGGGTATGGATGAACAAGACCGATAAAAAAGAAAAGCAGCATAAACGGGGCTTTTTTGCGTCGCTGTGGCGTGTTGTCCGCACGATACTTATCGTTGCGGCGGGCGCAATGGCGGCGTTTTTGCTGTTTTTTGCGGTAAAGCTGCTCAATATAGATTCGTGGAAGGATTTTGACCCGGATAAGATACTTTCCGCGCCGCAAACGCTTATTGTATACGATGGCGGCGATGCGGAGGCCGTGCGCCTGCACGCAAAGGAGGACAGGGTATATAAGCGCATAGAGGAGTTGCCGGACCATGTGCAGAAGGCGTTCATTTCTGCCGAGGACGCGCGCTTTTATAAGCACCGCGGCGTTGATTTCATCCGCGTTATGGGCGCGCTGTGGACGGACATAAAGCAGATGCGCTTTGCCCAAGGCGCAAGCACCATTACTCAGCAGCTAATAAAGCTGAGCCACCTTACAAGCGAAAAGACGATAGCCAGAAAGCTTGAGGAAGCCGTGCTTGCAATGCAGATGGAGCGACTGTATGAAAAAGACGACATACTTGAAATGTATCTCAATTATGTGTACTTCGGCGCGGGCTGCTACGGAATAGAAGCGGCTGCGCTGAACTATTTCGGCGTGGGGGCGGATAAGCTGAGCATTGCGCAGGCGGCGGATCTGGCGGGCATACTCAAGTCTCCCTCGGCCTACGCACCGCATATTGATCACGAGGCTTCGCTGAAACGGCGAAACACCGTGATACGGCTTATGTATGACTATGGCTATATATCGCAGCAGGAGAAGGAGGAGGCCACCGCAGAGCCGCTTGTTTTGGCCGAGAAGGAGGAAACGCACCGCGGCTATTATATAGACGCAGCGCTTGAAGAAGCGCAGGGCATACTTGGCATTGGGATGGAAGAACTGCTTTGCGGCGGATACCGGATATATACGGCGATGGATACCAGGCTGCAATCGCTGTGCGAGCGGGCGGTGAACAACGCGGAGTTTTTCCCCGAAGGGTGCGGGGATTGCCAGGCGGCGGTAGCCGTTGTGCAGCCGAATACGGGATTTGTACTTGCAATGGTTGGCGGGCGCGGGGACGCGGGGGCAATGGCGTTCAACCGCGCGAACGATATGCGGCGGCAGCCCGGCTCGCTTATAAAGCCGGTGATAGTATATGCGCCGGCGCTTGAACGGCTCAATTACACCGCCGCAACAATGCTTATGGATGAAAAGACCACGTTTGGCGATTATTCGCCCAAAAACGCGGGAGACAAGTATTACGGCTGGGTAACGCTGAGGGACGCCGTAAAGCGTTCGCTGAACGTGCCCGCGGTAAGGGTGTTGAGTGAGCTTGGCGTTGAAACCGGCAAGGAATTTGCAAAGAGCGTTGGCATAGAATTTGACGAAAGCGACACAAGCCTTACCCTTGCTTTGGGCGGGTTTTCATACGGGGTATCCCCGCTTGAAATGGCCGCCGCATACGCAAGCTTTGCTTCCGGCGGGGAATACCGCCAAAGCGCGCTTATAAGGAGCATTACGGACGCGAACGGCCAAGCGCTTTATTCGCATGAGGATAGGCCCGTGCGCGTGATGAGCGAGGGCAACGCATATATACTGACAAGCATGCTGCAAAGCGTTGTGAGCGAAGGCACGGGCAAGCGGCTTGGCGAGCTGAACATTGCCTTGGCGGGCAAAACCGGCACCGTTGGCGAGGCTGACGGCAACCGCGATGCATGGATGGCCGTGTATAACGGCGAATACTCCGCCTGCGTATGGATGGGATACGACAGCGCGCGGGAGGGTTCACTGCCGCCCAAGGCCACGGGCGGAAAATACCCCGCGCTGATACTGTATGACCTTTTTTCAAAGCTGTACGCGGACGGCGCCGCGCCTGAATTCACAATGCCCGATACCGTTGAAAGGGTGAAGCTTGACGGCTATACGCTTAAAAGCGAGCATAGGGCCGTGCTTGCCAACGCCTTCACTCCGAAGGACAGCACAGTGGGCGAGGTTTTCCTGAAGGGTACTGCGCCGGAGGAAACCACGCAGTATTGGGCCGTGCCAAAGGCCGTGCGGAACGTGCGCGTGGAACTGAACGAAAACAACAAGCCGGTTATAACGTTCAGCGCGGCGGAACAGGGAATGAATTATTGCATATACACCATATCGGGTGCTGAACGCACAATGATAGCAAGCATATCGGGTGATGGCACATTGCGCTATACCGATGAAGCGGCGCATGGCGGCATGGCAAGCTACGCCGTGGCGGCGGAGCATCCGCGCCTTACGGTGCTGGGCAAAAAGGTGCAGGGGCCGCTGAGCCGCACGGTGAGTGTTATTGTGCCGTACAGCGCGGCGGAACAAACGAATGTCCCCGAGGTAACGCTCGAGGACACTGAAATTGATTATGATTTTGATTGGAAGAACGCGAATTAGCCCTTTAAGCGGCGGTAAACGTACGCTTTGAGCTGCTCCGCGGAGTCTTTCGCGCTGCCGCTTAGCCTTGCGCTGCCCTGGGCGGAATCGTCCCGCCCGCCGCCTTTGCCGCCGAACAGGGCGTTCACGGCCTGAATAAGTTCGCGCATGCTCAGCGCCACGTCAGCCGAGCGCGCCACGCGGTAGCTTAAATTTTCGCCCTTCTGCACCAGCACAACGGCAACCATATTGCCGTGCGCGCAAAGCTTTTCGCAAAGGAAGCCAAGCTCATTGGCCTCAAGCCCTTCTTCCATGGTCACAACGGCGCGTGTTTTGCCGCAAAGCTCCGCCTTTTCCGCAAGCTCCTTCGCCCGGTAATCAAGCAGCATATCCGTGCGCTGCTTGAATTCACGCTTCATGGCGGCAAGCTCGTCGCCCTGCTTTATAACGGCGTCAACGGCCTTGTCTGCCGATGTACTGAAGCGGCGGGCTATCGCATCCATACGCGCGCCGTCCTGCTGCATGGACAGAACAGCCCTCATGCCGCATACAAAGCCTATCCTAATGCCGCCTTTATAATTCATGTGGGACAATATCTTCAATACGCCGACCTGACCGGCGCTTTGGCAATGCGTGCCGCAGCATGTGCAGGAATCAACGCCGCCGGCGTATACTACGGTTATTTCGCCCTTTAAGCCCTTTGCCTTTTTGCGAATTTCTATGGTTTCGTATTCTTCGGGCGTAACGGTTACGGTGCGGGTAGGCTCGTCCCGCTGAATGGCCTCGTTCACTTTCAATTCAAGCTCGGCTATCTGCTCCGCGGAAAGGGGCTTATCAAAATCCACGGTAACTATATCGTCCGCCATATGGAAGCCAACGTTGGTGCAGCCGAACATGCTGTGCGCAAGGCCGGAAAGCATATGCTCGCCGGTGTGCTGCTGCGTGTGGTCAAGGCGCACGGCCTCATCCGCCGCAACATGCACGCATTGGCCTATATCAAGTGGCCTATCGCAGCTATGCCATATGTTCCCGCCCTCCTCGCGAGCATGGGTGCAGCGGGAGGGGCCTATGTATCCGGTGTCGCTTAGCTGGCCGCCGCCTTCGGGGTATATTGCCGTGCGGTCGAGCAATATGTCGAATGTGCCGTCCGCATTTGCGCGGCAGTCCAGCACCGCTGCATCGCATTGTGTGCAGCCGTTTTGATGATATAGCTTAGCGGTCATACATGCCTCCGGTTATTGCATAAAATTTGCTTTGCATTATACCATAGTAATGTTATAAAATAAAGAAAAGCCGTAAACGGGCTGAAATACAAACAAAGGGAGGCTGCATATGAAATTCAGCGAATATGCATACAAAAGGCCGGTTTTTGAGGATGTGAAGGAGCAGCAGCTAAAGCTTATAGCGGAGCTTGGCTACGCAAAAAGCTTTGAACAGGCGGAGAAGGCTTTTTTTGACAGCGAAAAGCTGAACCGTTCCGTGCAAACGATGGGCACGCTTGCATCAATACGCTTCACGCTCAATACTGCGGACGAATTCTATAAGGCGGAGCAGGAATTCTGGGACGAAACAAGTCCGCTTCTGATGGAGCTTGGCGTTAAAATGAGCGCGGCGCTGCTTGCATCCCCGTTCAAGGCCGACTTTGAAAAGAAGTACGGCGAAATGCTCATAAAGAACGCGGAGCTTTCCGTAAAGAGCATGACGCCGGAGCTTGTGCCGCTGATGCAGGAAGAAAACAGGCTGAGCAGCGAATACAGCGCCCTTACATCAAGCATGAGCGTAACGTTCCAGGGCGAGGAATGCAACAATTACGGCCTGCTCAAATACATGGAAAGCAAAGATAGGGACATTCGCCGCGGCGCGTTCCATGCGTGGGCCGGATGGTTTGCCGATAATGAAAAGAAGCTGGGCGAGCTTTACGATAAGCTGGTGCATCTTAGGCACAGCATGGGCAAGATAATGGGCTTTGAAACGTTCACGCCGCTTGGATACATGAACATGGGCCGCATGGACTACACCGCAAAGGAAGTCGCCAAATACCGCGAGCAGGTAGTTAAATACATCGTGCCCGTATGCACGGAGCTGCGCAAGCGGCAGGCCAAGCGCCTTGGCATAGATAAGCTGCGCTTCTTTGACGAAAAGCTGCTGTTCACCAGCGGCAATGCCGACCCGATAGGCGACCGCGACTTTATGGTTGACGCGGCAAACAAAATGTATCACGAGATGAGCAAGGAAACGGGCGAGTTCTTCGACTTTATGCGTGAGCATGAGCTGATGGATCTCGATACCCGCCCGAATAAGGCCGTAGGCGGATACTGCACATTTATAGCGGATTATGATTCACCGTATATATTCTCCAACTTCAACGGCTCCGCGGCGGATGTGGGCGTGCTTACGCACGAGGCGGGCCATGCGTTTGAAGCGTTCTGCGCCAGCCGCCATCAGCCCATTTCCGAATACTGCTGGAGCACCAGCGAGGTGAACGAGATTCACTCCATGTCCATGGAATACTTTGCATATCCGTGGCTGGGGCTGTTCTTCGGCGATGGCGTTGTGAAGAACCGCTATACCCACATGATGGAAGCGCTCACGTTCATACCCTACGGCTGCTGCGTGGACGAATACCAGCACATTGTGTACGAGAATCCCGACCTTACGCCGGATGAGCGCACCGCCGCATGGAAGGAGCTTGAAAAGAAGTATCTGCCAGACCGCGACTACGACGGCGTGGAGATAATGGAGAAGGGCGGATTCTGGATGCAGAAGCTGCACATTTTCACCTCTCCGTTCTATTATATCGATTATACGCTTGCCTCCATGGGCGCGTTTGAGCTTTTCGGCCGCATGCAGGAAAACCGCGAGCAGGCATGGAAGGATTATTACACGCTGTGCTGCGCGGGCGGCAGCCTGCCGTATCTCAGCCTGCTGAAGCTTGCGCATCTGTCCAATCCCTTTGAGGAAGGCACTGTGCAGCGCGCGATAGCGCCGCTGGTGAAAGCGCTTGGCGAGATAGACGATATGAGCCTGTAAGCCATACACCATATATGATGTAAAACTAAAAGGGACGCTTTTCGGCGTCCCTTCAGCATGCTGTTATGTTCAGTTCATCAGCACCATATCGCACCTTTCGCGCACGGCGCACTCGGCAAAATAGAATTCCTCGCGCGGGATCCACATTGTGCGGAATGCTTCAACGTGGCCCGGATCGCGCAGGGCGATGCGGCTGAGCTGCTTATCCGGCGCAATGTCCATAAAAACCTTTATGCCGAGCATATCGGCCAAGCACGGATGGCAGCTGTATGAGCCTTCTACAATGGTGCTTTTGGCGGCGCTCAGCGTTACGGACGGCAGGAACCTATTCTCGTGGCAGGCATACGGGCGATATACAGCGTCCCTGCCCGCAAGAAGCGGCGCGATTATTTCGCTTATCAGCCGCTCAAACTCAATATTCCCGCCGGGCTGTGCCATGCGCTCGGGCGTGCGGAGCGCAAAGGGCAAATAGAAATCATCCATATGTACAATGTTGCAGTTAAGGCTTTGCGAAAGCTCATTTGCAAGCGTTGTTTTGCCGGAAGCGCAGCGGCCGTCTATGGCTAATATATAGGGCTTTTGCGACTGCATTCGGGCAATGAGCTCAAGCACAGCGGCGGCATTGGGGCTACTCATTGGCGGAAGCGGGCTCCTGCCTGGGCGCGCGCTTAAACTTAACAAGTCCGGTTTTGTTCAGCGCGACCATCAGCGCGGGGATGAGCACAAGCTGCACTATTATGCCGGGTATGGCATTGATGAATGCGCCGGCCATGAATGCCTGCCATGTGAAGGAATTGCCCTGAAGGCCGAATATTATTATTTCCGCAACGCCCCAAACAAGCCTGCCGGCAAGCATGGCTATTATTATGGAACGATACAGGGCTATTACGCACTGCCAACGGGAGCGGTTGTACAGGAATCCTGCTACAAAGCCGTAAGTCGCCAGCTCAAACGCCATGGCTATTGCAACGTAAACAGGGGGCATGGAGAAAAAAAGGCACCGCGTCAGCGGCAGAATAAAGCCTATCACCGCACCGTATTGCCAGCCGCATATAAGCCCGCAAAGGAACACGGGAATATGCATGGGCAGCAGCATGCTGCCGAAATGAGGTATCTGCCCGGTCAAAAACGGCAGTGCATAGCCCAAGGCCAAGAATAAAGCAGAAAGCGTAAGGTTTCTTGTGTATTTGCGCATAAGTTCACTCCTTTTCTAATATGCTGTATTTGAATACATAATATGATACTATGTTTGGACCTGAATTCAAAGCTTTTTTTCTATGTAAATATGAACATGATTTATTATATGTAGCTGCATGGTCTGACAAAGGGTCGATAACGGGTATGCAATCCATAATCCGGCAACAGGCCGGTATGGACCGAAATTGCACGGGCAAGCGCAACACGCTAACCGCAAATTGAATGTTGATAGAAGTAAATAAGGTATGATATAGTAAATTATAGCTGATGAAAGGGCAACCGATAAAAAAGGGAGGATGGTATTTTATGAAGAAAGCTTTTCTTTTGCTGCTGACGCTATGCATCCTGCTTTCGGGCTGCAGGGTTATGGATACGCCTGCCGAAGGGAACGGAGAGGGCTTGATGCCGCTTACAACAAGCAGCGCACCGAATACGGCAATGCCGGAAAGGAGTGGGATTCCGTTGGGCGACGAGGAGGCTATAAAGAATGTTGTTTATGAATACTTTTCCAGCCGTCACGAAATAAGGGCGAATATAACGGGCGAACCGTTTGATGCTCAGTCTGACGCGGTAGTAAAGCTGCTTGGCTGCTGTGCGGGCGATGAGTTTATAAACGAAACGCTCATTACGCGGCAAATGGAATATGAGCAGAACCAAATCGTGAGCCAGCGCCGTGAAATGGATATGTCTTACCAAAGTTATGAGTTTGATATTGAATATAAAAGCATTGATATAGACGGGCAAATGGCGAAGGTCAATGTAATGGACGAAGTAACGTTCCGATTGGCCGCAGACCCGGAAATTGAAAGTGTGGCGGGGGATTGGCATGATTTGCAGCTTGAAAAACGGGATGGGGAATGGAAAATAACAGGTGACGAATGCGATATGGCGGGCTATTACGCGCAACAATATAAGGTGTACAAGGACAAGTGCGGGCAAGAGGATATTCTTAGCATAAACGAATATGTGCTTGAACAGTTCCGCAACGAAGTAATAGCAGGGCTTGAAGCGGCCGGATTTTGATAAAAAACGCTTGACAATACAGGGAAAAGACTATATAATAGCCAAGGTCAAAGCAGAAGCCCCGCTTCTCACCCGCCGGCAAGTGCGCCAGGCGCGGTAGGTAAACAATGAGTATTGCGATTTTTCGTAAGTATATCATAGGTGGGTGCTTTGCATCCACTATTTTTTTACGGAGGTGTACCAACATAGCCAGTCAAGAGCTCTTGATAAACGAGGAAATTCGGGACGCAGAAGTCCGCCTCATCGACGAAAACGGCAACCAGCAGGGCATCGTAACCATAGATGTCGCGCTGAGGATGGCCGAGGCTGCCGACCTTGACCTTGTCAAGATCGCACCCACAGCGGTTCCGCCGGTGTGCAAAATTATGGACTACGGCAAATACCGCTTCGAACAGACCAAAAGGGAAAAGGAAAACCGCAAGAACCAGAAGGTCATCGAGCTGAAGGAGATTCGCCTTTCGGCGACGATCGATCAGCACGATATGGAAGTGAAGGCGAAGGCCTGCCAGAAGTTCCTCGGCAACGGAGACAAGGTAAAGGTCACCATTCGCTTCAAGGGCCGCCAGATAAAGCATGGCGACATTGGAATGGACGTGATGGACGCTTTCTATGAAATGGTGAAGGACGCGGCATCTGTTGACAAGCCTGCCAAACAGGAAGGGCGCAACATGATAATGATACTGGTGCCAAAGGCAAACTAAACAATTTATCCAAGGAGGAAATACCCCATGCCAAAGATCAAAACCCACAGGGGTGCAGCTAAAAGGTTCAACCTTACCAAGGGCGGCAAGGTCAAGCGGGCTAAGGCTTACAAGAGCCATATCCTGACCAAGAAGAGCACCAAGAGACTTCGCGGACTGCGCCAGACTGGTTACATCGCCGAGTGCGAGGCCAAGAAGGTGCGCGAACTCATCCCGTATAAGTAAGGAGGAACAAACAATATGGCAAGGATCAAAAGGGCTGTAAACGCCGTTAAGAAACGCCGCAAGGTGTTCAAGCTTTCCAAGGGCTACTTCGGAGCCAAGTCCAAGCAGTATCGTGCCGCTTCTCAGCAGGTTATGCGCTCCATGGCGTATGCCTACGTTGGACGCAAGAACAAGAAGCGCGAATACCGCAAGCTGTGGATCGCCCGTATCAACGCGGCTGCGCGTATGTGCGGCACCAACTACAGCCGTCTTATCAACGGCCTTAAGCTGGCCGGTGTGGACGTGAACCGCAAGGTTCTGGCTGAACTCGCCGTAAGCGATATGGCTGCCTTCAAGCAGCTGGTAGACGTTGCCAACAACGCCAAGGCCTAAGCTTAAAACAGCAAAATATAAGCACTCTTGATTGTTCAAGGGTGCTTTTTCGTTTGGGCAAAATAAAACGAGGGCGGAGATCCGCCCCCGATATCAGTTGATAATCAGCATTCGGGTTCGATAAGGCCGTAGTTGCCGTCCTTACGCTTATAGATAACGTTTATCTGATTCGTGTCGCCATTGGTGAACATATAGAACGAATGGCCCAGCATTTCAAGCTGAAGCATGGCTTCGTCCACGGTCATGGGCTTAATGTCGAACCGCTTGACCTTTACCACCTTGGCCGCTTCTTCATCAAGATCGTCCTGCGTGAACGCATCCGCATATACCGGCTCCGGCGCACGGAACGCGCCCGCCCTAAGGCTCTTTTCAAGTTTGGTGCGGTGGCGCACTATCTGCTTTTCAAGCTTGCTGAGTACATTATCTACCGAGGCGTACATATCGCCGGAGGTTTCTTCTCCGCGGATTATGCCGCCCGCATAGGGTATCGTGACTTCTACAATGTGGCGGTTGCGCTCTACGCTGAGCGTAACATGCGCCTGAGTATCCTCAGGAAAGTACTTGTCCAGCTTGTTTACCTTTTTGTTGATAAGCTCCTCCAGGTAATCAGATACTTCGATGTTCTTTCCGCTGATCGTTATAATCATCCTTCTTACCCCTTTCTTGCGGCCCTTTGGTTTGCGGCCGCTTATATTATCTCTTTCGTTAAGTGTAGCACAATTTCCTGCATGGCAGTGTAAATTATAGGTGCTTTTTTTGTGAACACTTAGCGGCGGAGCGGCAGCCGGAACATCCGCAGCCGCATCCGCGCCGGCGGCGCATTATTATGCAGTATGCGCTGTATATAACGATAAGCGCGGCTACGGCATAGAAAAGCACGGCTTTGTCGGTCTCTCCGGTGAAAAGACCGATTATATTATATGTCAGCAGGGACATTATATACGCGCTTGCAAGCTGCCAAACAACGGCAAACGCCGTCCATGCGCGGGACTGCATTTCACGCCGAATTGTGGCAACGGCGGCCATGCACGGAGTATACAGCAGCACGAATACAAGGAAGGAATACGCGCTTGCGGGGGTGAATATGCCGCTTAAAGCCTGGCGCACAACCTCGCCGCCGGCGGAGGCGGAAAAGCTTGCAAACATGGAAAGCGAGCTTACAACGGCTTCCTTTGCCACAACGCCCGTGAGCAGCGCAACGCTTGCCTGCCACGACCCGAAGCCAAGCGGCTTGAATATGGGCGCTATTGCGGAGCCGATTGCGCCGAGTATGCTGAGGGAAGGATCTGATATAAAGTTAAGGCGGAAGTCAAAGCTTTGCATGAACCATAGAACAACGCTCATGGCGAATATTATGGTGCCCGCCTTTTCAAGGAAGTGCTCCACGCGTTCCCAAACGTGGGTGAACACATTGCGCGCGCTTGGCATGCGGTACGGCGGCAGCTCGATAACAAACGGCGCTTCCTGCTTATTTGATGCGGCTTTGCGGAAAATAAGGCCGGAAAGTATGCCCAACATCACGCCAAGAACATATAGACTCAGTATTACAAGGCCGCGATGTTCACTGAAAAACGCGCCTGCTATAAGCCCATATACCGGCAGCTTTGCGGAGCAGCTCATGAACGGCAGCAGCAGTATTGTCATGCGGCGGTCGCGCTCGTTATCCATTGTGCGCGCGCCCATTGCCGCAGGAACGGTGCAGCCGAAGCCCATCAGCAGCGGTATGAAGCTTTTTCCGCTCAGCCCGAAGCGGCGCATGGGCTTATCCATTATAAACGCTATGCGGCTCATATAGCCGCTGTCCTCAAGCAGGCTGAGACAAAGGAAAAGCAGCGCTATCTGCGGCAGGAACGTGAGCACGCCGCCAACGCCCTTTATTATGCCGTCGCAAACAAGGCTTACGAACCACTCTCCCGCGCCCGCGTTTTGCAGCAGGCTCATCACGGCGGGGGCAACGGTGCCGTCTATGAATTCGCCCACAAGGTCGCTTAGCGCAGCGCCCACGGTTGAGAACGTGAGCAGGAATATAAGCCCCATTATCAGCAGAAAAAGCGGTATCGCAAAGGCCTTATGCGTAAGTATTGCGTCTATCCTTGCGCTGCGGGCGGCGCTTGAAGCTTTGCCGGAGTGGTGATAGGCTTTCTTTGCAATGCGCTCGATATATGAATACCGGCTGTCCGCAACAAGCGATTCGCTGTCGCCTATTGGGTTTGCGGCGGCGTATTCGTTTATTATCGCGTCCACAAGCTTGGCATCCATATCGTTGAGCTTCAGGCTTTCGCGCACGCGTTCGTCGCCTTCAAGCAGCTTTATTTCAGCCCAATGCAGCGGCAGCTTCGCGGCCTTTGCATAGGGTTCTATTATTGCGCCTATCTTATGGTGCTCCTCATGGGTAAAATCGTCGTAAACGTCGTCCGGCTCTATAAGGAAGCCCTCGTGCAGCTGCGTATGCGCCGCGGTGATAAGGCTTTGCAGGCCCGTAACAAGATCGTCTATGCCCGCGCCGGTGCGCGCGCTTATAGGCACAACCGGGATGCCCAGCTCAAGTGAAAGCTGCTTGCAGTCTATGCTGTCGCCCTGCTTTTCAACTTCGTCCATCATGTTCAGCGCCAGTATCATCGGGCGCTCAAGCTCCATCAGCTGTATTGTAAGATAAAGATTGCGCTCCAGGTTCGTGGCATCCACAATGTTTATTATTGCGTCCGGGTTTTCGTTTATGATATAATCGCGCGCTACTATTTCCTCCATTGAATACGGCGAAAGCGAATATATGCCCGGAAGGTCCACAACGGTCATTTCGTGGCCCATGGTGCATAATCCGTCGCTGTTCTTATCGGCGCGCTGCTTTATTTTGCCTTCTTTCTTTTCAACCGTTACGCCCGGCCAGTTGCCAACGTATTCCTTGCTGCCGGTCATTGCATTGAAAAGCGTTGTTTTGCCGCAGTTTGGGTTGCCTGCAAGCGCAAGCCTGACGGGGCGGTCCTCCTCAAACGTATCCTTGGGGCAGAAACCGTCCTTCGAACACATGCTCTTTTCCATTATGAAGCCCGTCAGCTCCGCTGCGCGTTTATGCTCGGCATGGTCTGCGTCGCGCTTATCGGCGCTGTGTTCGCGCTCCTCGCGGGCGCGCTTTTCTTTGGCGGCGATTGTGCGCTCAACATCCTCGTGCCACTTTCTGTGGTCGTCCTCGTTCATCAGCACTATCGTGTCTGCATCGGCTTTTCTTAGGGACATAGTGTAGCCCCTCAGTTCTATTTCAAGCGGGTCGCCCATCGGCGCAAGCTTGACCAGCTTTATCTCAGTGCCGGGCGTTATGCCCATGTCCACAATATGCCTGCGCATGCGCTTATCGGCAGATACAACTGCATAAACATGCCCGCTTTGGCCGCATTCAAGCCCGCTCAATCTTTTGCGTGAAATCTGATCCATATATCCTCCGTATAATAAGTTAGACACAGCTAACAAAAATAATTGTATATCCGGCATATAACGCTGTCAATGGCGTTTTGTGCGGCGGCGTGGTATTATATTGATATAAAATCAGGAGGTGACTGTATTTATGCATCCTGTAACAGTCGATGCTTTTTCTTCGGTGCCGTTCGGCGGAAATCCGGCGGGGGTGGCCGTGTTTGACGATAAATTGCCGGAGGAGGCTGAAATGCGCCGTATTGCGGCAAAAATGGGATATAGCGAAACGGCCTTTATACTGCCGCTCGGCGGGAACAGGTTCCGTATACGCTATTTTACGCCGGTTGAGGAGGTGCCGCTGTGCGGGCATGCCACGGTAGGATCGTTTGCATATATGCTGAAAACCGGCCTTGTGCGGGAAGGCGAAAGCTATGTTGCCCAAACCGGCGCGGGAGATATAAATGTGGACATTGCGGACGGGCTTGTTTGGTTGGATATGGCGGAGCCTAAGCCGCTTGCATTCTTAAATGATACGGACAGCGCGGCGCTTGCGGCGGCATACGGCATAAGTGCGGCGGACATGGGGAAACTTAAGCCGGCCGTATCTAACAGCGGCCTTGCGGACATAATGCTGCCGCTTAAAAGCGCAGAAGTGCTTGCAAATTTGGAACCGGATATGGATGCGATAGCGAAACTTTCCAAAAAGCTGGACGTTACGGGTGTGCATGCGTTTACAATAGAGAAGGACGCGCTGCATTGCCGCAATTTTGCCCCGCTTTACGGAATAGATGAGGAAGCGGCCACGGGCACGTCCACCGGCGCGCTTACATATTATCTTTATGAGCACGGCATTATAAAGCCGAACGAGACAAATCTGTTCATTCAGGGCGAGGCCATGGGCAAGCCTTCGCGCATATATTCGCGCCTTGGCATAAACGGGGGAAGCGTGCGCATCCGCGTGGGCGGCAGCGGCTGCGTAAGGGAATAACAGGCAGCGAACGGCACTACACAACGGGCCGCGTTTCTGGTATAATAATACGAGGCACATAGAAGGAGCTTAACATGATAAAACACGTTGTTTGCCACCGCTACCGCGACAAAGCGGAGGCTTATAAGATCGCCCCTATGCTCAATGCGCTTATGGGCAAGGTACCGTCGCTGAGGAGCATGGAAACGGGCATAGACTTCATGGATTCCGCGCGTGCGTACCACATGGTGCTCATAGCCACGTTTGACGACAGGGCGGGGCTTGACGAATACGCAACGCATCCGGAGCACGTGAAAGTAAAGGAATACATACACAGCGTGCTTGAATCCTCCGTTTCGGTGGATTTTGAGTGCTGATATGGGTGCTTTTAAGGCCGTTACCCCTTTCGAACCGCGCGGAGATCAGCCGGAAGCCATAGAACGGCTGAGCCAAGGCGTGCTCAACGGCGACAGGCTGCAGGTGCTGAAGGGCGTTACGGGCAGCGGCAAAACATTTACGATGGCGAAGGTGATAGAGCGGGTGCAGAAGCCCACTCTTGTTATCGCGCACAATAAAACGCTTGCGGCGCAGCTTTGCGGGGAATTTAAGGAGTTCTTTCCGGACAGCGCCGTGGAATACTTCGTTTCGTACTACGATTATTATCAGCCGGAGGCATACATAGCTTCTTCCGATACATATATCGAAAAAGTGGCCACGGTGAACGATGAAATAGATAAGCTTAGGCTCAGCGCGACAAGCGCGCTGAACGAGCGCAGGGACGTTATAATAGTCGCTTCCGTGTCGTGTATATACGCCCTCGGCGATCCGGAGGAGTATCTCAAACTTTCCGTATCAGTGCGCGAAGGCATGCGCATGGAGCGGGACGAGCTGCTAAAGCGCCTTGTTGACATACAGTACCAGCGCAGCGAGTTTGATTTTAATCGCGGCAACTTCCGCGTAAAAGGGGACACGGTGGACGTTATGCCGGCGAACTGGAGCGAGAAGGCGCTGCGTATAAGCTTTTTTGGCGACGAGATAGAGCGCATAAGCGAAATAAACGCCCTTACGGGCCAAACTATAACGGACAGGAGCCACGCCGCCATTTTTCCCGCCACGCATTACGTTACCGGGAGGGACAAGCTGGAGGCCAGCATAGGCGACATTGAGGCGGACATGCAGAAGCGCGTGGCCGAGTTCAATGCGGAGAATAAACTGCTGGAGGCGCAAAGAATAGCGCAGCGCACAGAATACGACATTGAAATGATGCGCGAAATAGGCTACTGCCAGGGCATAGAGAACTATTCCCGCTATTTTGACGGCAGGAAGCCGGGCCAGCCGCCGTTCACGCTGCTGGATTATTTTCCGGACGATTTCCTTATGTTTATAGACGAAAGCCATGTTACCCTGCCGCAGATACGCGGCATGTACGCGGGCGATTATTCGCGCAAAAAGGAGCTTGTGGAATACGGGTTCCGCCTGCCGGCGGCGTTTGACAACAGGCCGCTGAGATATGAGGAATTTGAAAAGCGGATAAACCAGCTTATTTGCGTATCCGCAACGCCCGGCGAATACGAAACGGACAACGCATCGCAAATAGTCGAGCAGATAATACGCCCCACGGGTCTGCTGGACCCCGAAATAACGGTAAGGCCGGTAGAGGGACAGATAGACGACCTACTGAGCGAAGTTAAGCTGATGGCGCAGAAGGGATACCGCACGCTTGCGACCACGCTTACAAAGCGCATGGCGGAAACGCTGACGGAATATCTCGATTCAATGGGCGTGCGCGTAAGATATATGCACAGCGATATTGAAACGATAGAGCGCATGGAGATAATACGCGACTTGAGATTGGGCGAGTTTGACGTACTTGTGGGCATAAACCTGCTGCGTGAAGGGCTTGACCTGCCGGAAGTTGGGTTGGTGGCCATACTTGATGCGGACAAGGAAGGCTTTTTGCGCAGCGCGACAAGCCTTATACAAACGATAGGCCGCGCGGCGCGAAACGTTGACGGGCGTGTAATAATGTATGCGGACGAGATAACGCCCAGCATGCGCGAAGCCATTGACGAAACGAATTACCGCCGCGAAAAGCAGCGCGCCTTTAACGAAGCGCATGGCATAACCCCGCAAAGCGTTAAAAAGGAAATACGCAACGTGCTTGAAATATCGCACAAAAACAGGCAGGAGCGCAGCGGCATATCAAAAGAGGAGCTTGAGCAGCGCACGGCAATTTTGCAGCAGCAGATGCGCCAGGCCGCGGCGGAACTGGACTTTGAAACGGCGGCGAAGCTGAGGGACGAGCTTTTCAGCCTGACGGGCGAAAGCGTGGGCGTAGCAAAACCTGCGCCGGGCACGATAGGTAGCGCGCGGCGCAGCAAGGGCCGCGGCAGAAAATCGCCAAAGCGCAAGTGATATGCGCTTCGGCTTAGCGGATAGATACGGAATTAAGGATATATGAGAGACGAAATAGTAATACGCGGTGCGCGGGAGCATAACCTTAAGAATTTGAACCTGACCATACCGCGGGATAAATTGATAGTTTTTACGGGGCTTTCGGGCAGCGGCAAATCAAGCCTTGCTTTCGATACGATATATGCGGAAGGGCAGCGGCGCTACGTTGAGTCGCTTTCCTCATACGCAAGGCAGTTTTTGGGCCAGATGGAAAAGCCCGATGTGGACACGATAGAGGGACTTTCTCCCGCAATATCGATAGACCAGAAGAGCACAAGCAACAACCCGCGCTCAACCGTTGGCACGGTAACGGAGATACACGATTATTTAAGGCTGCTTTATGCCCGCATAGGCATACCGCATTGCCCAAAATGCGGCCGCGTTATACGGCGGCAGACCGTGGACGAGGTTGTGGAGCAGGTGATGGCCTTCGGCGAAGGGGCGCGGGTGCAGATAATCGCTCCCGCCGTGCGCGGCAGGAAGGGCGAGCATGTAAAGCTGCTTGAACAGATACAGAAGGACGGCTACGTTCGCGTTAAGGTGGACGGCGAGATATACGACATTGCGGACGTGCCGAAGCTTGACAAAAAGCTGAAGCACACCATAGACGTTATAGTTGACCGCATAGTGGTGCGCGCGGGCGCGGAAAGCAGGCTTGCAGGCTCGCTTGAAACGGCGTTTGCGTTCGGCGCCGGCCTTGCCAAGGTTGAGCACAACGGCGAGGAGCAGCTTTTCAGCGAAAACTATGCTTGCCCAGACTGCGGGGTGAGCATAGAGGAACTTACCCCGCGCATGTTTAGCTTTAATAACCCATACGGCGCCTGCCCAACATGCTCCGGCCTTGGGGCGCTGATGAAGATCGACCCGGCGCTGATAGTGCCCAACGAGGAGCTTTCGCTGAGGCAGGGCGCGATAAACGTGACCGGTTGGCAAAGCAGCAACACCGCAAGTATAGCGGGCATGTATCTTGCGGCACTCGGCGATAAATACGGCTTTGATATGGATACGCCGTTCAATAAGCTCAGTGAGCAGGCGCGCCATGCCATACTTTACGGCACGGGTAATGAACGCATACATATAGAATACCGCCGCGAATTTGGCGAAGGCAGCTACGATTCCCCGTTTGAGGGCGTTATTCCCAACCTTGAGCGCAGATATAAGGAAACGCAGTCCGACTATATGAAGCACGAAATAGAGGAATACATGGCCAATATACCGTGCCCGGACTGCAAGGGCAAGCGGCTCAAGAGCGAAAGCCTTGCGGTAACGGTGGGCGGGATGAACATAGCCCAATTAAGCGACATGACCGTGCGTCATGCGCGGGAGAAGCTTTCCGCACTTACGCTGAACAAAACGGAGGAAATGATAGCCGGCAGGATACTGAAGGAAATAGATTCCCGCCTTGGCTTCCTTATAAGCGTTGGCCTTGATTATCTTACGCTTTCGCGCGCGGCGGGCACGCTTTCCGGCGGTGAGGCGCAGCGCATACGCCTTGCGACGCAGATAGGCTCAAGCCTGGTTGGCGTATTGTATATACTGGACGAGCCGAGCATAGGGCTGCACCAGCGGGACAATGCAAAGCTGATCGATACGCTAAAAGGCATGCGGGACATAGGCAACACGCTTATAGTTGTTGAGCACGACGAGGAAACAATGCTCAGCGCGGACTACATAGTGGACATAGGCCCGGGCCCGGGCGAACACGGCGGCGAGGTTGTTTTTGCCGGCACGCCGGAAGAGATAATGACGGATGAAAAGTCCATAACGGGCAAATATCTTTCCGGCAGGGAATATATCGCCGTGCCTGCAAGGCGGCGTGAAATAGGCGAAAACTGGCTGCAAATACGCGGGGCGCGGGCAAATAATCTGAAAAACGTGAATGTGGATATACCGCTTGGCGTGTTCACGTGCGTAACAGGAGTATCGGGCAGCGGCAAATCCAGCCTTGTGAACGAGGTGCTGAAAAAAACGCTGCTGAGGGACCTTAACCGCGCGCGTACAAGGCCGGGCGAGCACGATGAAATACTGGGCATAGACAAGTTGGACAAGATAATTGATATTGACCAGTCCCCCATAGGGCGCACGCCGCGCAGTAATCCTGCAACGTATACGGGGTTGTTCGATTTGATACGCGACGTATTTGCCCAAACGCCGGACGCGAAGATGCGCGGCTATACGAACGGCCGCTTCAGCTTCAATGTTAAGGGCGGGCGGTGCGAAGCCTGCCGCGGGGACGGCATACTGAAAATAGAGATGCACTTTTTGCCCGATATATACGTTCCGTGCGAGGTTTGCGGCGGCAAGCGATACAACAGGGAAACGCTTGAGGTAAAATACAAGGGTAAAACCATTGCGGACGTATTGGACATGACGGTTGAAGAAGCGCTGAAGTTTTTTGCGCCGCTGCCCAAGCTTGCCCGCAAGCTGCAAACGCTTTATGATGTTGGCCTTGGGTATATCCGCCTGGGGCAATCGTCCACCACGCTTTCCGGCGGCGAGGCGCAGCGCGTTAAGCTGGCAACGGAGCTTGCAAGGCGGGATACGGGCAGGACGCTTTATGTGCTCGACGAACCCACCACGGGACTGCATACGGATGACGTGAAGCGGCTTATAGCCATTTTGCAGCGCCTTTGCGACGGCGGCAGCACGGTCGTGGTAATAGAGCACAATCTGGACGTGATAAAGACTGCGGACTATATAATAGACCTTGGTCCGGAAGGCGGGGACATGGGCGGCACGATAGTATGCACAGGTACGCCCGAGCAGGTTGCCCAAAATAAAAAGAGCTATACGGGCATTTATTTGAAGCCCATGCTTGAAAAAGGCATACGCGAATAAGCACAAAATAAACGGCTGGGAGGACATAAGCCAATGGATGGCGGCATGACGAAATGGTATAAGGCGGCGCAGAAACGCTATTCCGTAAGACGGTACAAGCAGGAGCCGAGTCTGGAGGACATGCTGGCGCTGGAAAGCGCGGCGGCATCGCTTAGCGTGCGCGGGGTGCGCATTGCTGTGGGCGTGGAGCAGAAGGTGTTTTCCGGCATACTTGGGTCGCGCATAAAGGGCACCAGCGCGTTTGCCGCGTTCATATCTCAAAACGGGGACGAAACGTCGCTTGGGTACTTGGGAGAAGCGTTCGTATTGGAATGTACGTCGCTTGGGCTTGGCACATGCTGGCTCGGCGCCAATTTCAACCGCGGTGCGCTCGGTTCTGCGATAAAGCTGAAAAAGAACGAGAAGGCCGTATGCGTAACGCCAATCGGCATTGCCGATGAACCGTTCGTGCGCAGAAAACGCCGCGGTGTTGCGGAGCTGACATGGCTTGAGGACGAGGAATTTGAGCAGCTTCCCGCATGGCAAAGGAGCGCGGTGCAGTGCGCAATACTTGCGCCGAGCGCCGTGAATAAGCAGCCCTATGAGCTTATTCCCGAAAACGGGGGCATAAGCGTTGTGGATTGCGGCAGCAATTTCGGCTTCGGCAACGTGGATAGGGGCATAGCAATGCTGCATATAGAGCTGGGCGCGGCGGCGGAAGGCGTGCACGGCACATGGCGCAAGCGGGGCGAGGATATGTGCTTTATGCCGGACGTGGAATGACGCCGAGCATAAACTAATAAATAATTTATAAACAATGCCATTGCGAAAGACAGCGATACAAGCTATAATATAGGGTGAAATAGCATTATTAAGTGTGCAGTTATCGGAGGAAGATATGGGCTTTAAGAGAGTATCGGAAGCAGTAATTAGGCGTCTGCCGCGGTACTATAGGCATTTGACTATGCTGGAGACGCAGGGTGTTGAGCGCATAAGCAGCGAAAGGCTGGCGCGGCAGATGAATCTGAACGCATCGCAGGTGAGGCAGGATTTCAACTGCTTCGGCGGTTTTGGCCAGCAGGGCTATGGTTACAACGTGAGCAACCTTACGGGCGAAATAAAGCGCATAATGGGCATAGACCGCAAGCACACCATAATAATTGTAGGCGCGGGCAATATTGGACATGCGCTTACCAACTTCCCCGGCTTTGCGGAGACGGGATTCGAGGTAAAGGCGCTGTTCGACGTGAATGAGGAACTTATCGGCACCGAAATAAAGGGCCATCCCGTGCTTGACGTTAAGGACATGGATGAATACATACGCGAGAATCAGATCGACATAGGCGTTATAGCCGCCCGCCGCAGCGCCGCGCAGGAGATTGCGGACAGGATGTGCGCAGCGGGCATACGCGGCATATGGAACTTTGTGCCGCTGGATATCACAACATCCGTACCGATAGAAAACGTTCACCTGAGCGAGAGTCTGAGCACGCTTTCATACAAGATAGAGCATGGGCTGCTGGACTAAAAAACAATGTATTCTTTTATCAGGAGGTAAACCTATATGAAATACCGTTGCACCGTTTGCGGTTACATTCACGAAGGCAGCGAGCCGCCGGCATTCTGCCCGCAGTGCAAGGCCCCTGCGGACAAGTTCGTTCCCGTTGAAGAAAACAAGCTGGACTGGGCTGCCGAGCATGTCGTGGGCGTGGCGAAGGGCGTTGATCCCGAAATAATAGAGGGTCTGCGCGCCAACTTCACCGGCGAATGCACCGAAGTGGGCATGTATCTTGCCATGGCGCGCGTAGCGCACCGCGAAGGCTATCCCGAGATTGGTCTTTACTGGGAGAAGGCCGCCTATGAAGAAGCCGAGCATGCCGCCAAGTTTGCGGAGTTGCTGGGCGAGGTTATAACCGACAGCACTAAGAAGAACCTTGAGATGCGCGTTGAGGCCGAGAACGGCGCAACGCTGGGCAAGTTCGAGCTGGCAAAGAAGGCCAAGGCGCTCAACCTTGACGCAATACACGACACCGTGCATGAAATGGCCCGCGACGAAGCCCGCCACGGCAAGGCGTTCGAAGGTCTGCTGAAGAGGTATTTTGGGGAGTAAAATAAGAGTAAGAGTAAAGTAAAAGGAGAAGGGCGGCCTTCTCCTTTTTTGCAAGTCAAACGGATTAATCTTCAAATATGTAGTCTAAATCCGCCTTGTAGTCGCGAGCATCAGTCTTATATTTTTCTATTGTAGTTTTTGCTTGCTCAAATGAGCCAGTAGAATTCTGGCAAAAATCAAAGAATGAGGAAGTTGTTGTATAATATCCCTTTAATGCCGGATAATGTTCGTAATCAGAATAGTTTTCACTAAGATCCTTCATTTGAGCTTTTGCAGCATCTAAATACGCTTGTATTTCATCTACTTTTCCATTGACCATATAAGCGTTTTCAACCATAAAAAGGCACCATGAAAATAAGGATAAATTCTGATTATCGTTTATTTTCTCTAATATTACATCAGCAGCGGCTTTCAGATTTTCAATATCATCCTCTGAACACTCACTTAGCTCTTTGCCTTCAACTTGGAGTAATGTATAAACAGCACCGTCCATTAATTCATCTTCTGATAAATTAAGGCTTTTTGCAAGGTATTCGCAGCCGCCATCTATTAGTTCGTCACTTTCATATATAGCGGTATACCACGCATCGTATATATCAGAACCGAAATCTGATGTTAGCTCATATGCGGTGTTGATATTGTCATATGCTTCCTTTGATGCCTCGAAAGCCTTCTTGTTTTTACCATCGCTACAAGCTACGAGTGAGAGAATGAGTAAGAGCGAGAAGATGCAAAGAATTGTGCGCTTAATAATCTGTTTTTTCAATAGAGTAACCATTTTTATTCCTCCTGCGATATGTGTTGATTAGATTATAGCAATGCTTCAGCATAAAGTAAAGAAAAAAGTGGACCAAAACAGGTCCCTTTTTGCGTTGCCAGAAGAATAAGATTAACCTGAGATAGAATAATATAATACCGAGGGAAGTTGATGAATGAGCAGAAAATAAAGCAGGATACTATTCGGATTGGGAAAAATATCAGGGAAATCCGCAAAAAAAGCGGGATTGGCCAAACTGAACTTGTAAGGATGATTCAGCTATCTGGCATTGAAATGACGCGGGAGACCCTTGTTAAAATAGAGCGGTGTACGCAGCATATTCAGGCATCGCAGCTTAAAGCAATAAAGGAAGCGTTAAATACATCATACGATGATTTGCTTAAACCATAAAAGAGCCTTGCGGCTCTTAATTTATTTACTGTATATCATAACCCCCGTATCAGCGATTTCGCGTTCTATGAGCGAACCGTGCTCTATGTGCGATACGTCCAGCATATCAATGTCTTTGCCGACGGCGTTCTGCACATCTTCAAGCAGGCCTACAAAGCGCATGCCTTTTAGCCCGCTGTCAACCATAATGTCAACGTCGCTTTTGTCGGTAGCCGTGCCTTTGGCTACTGAGCCGAACAGTACGGCTTTTTTTATATCATAATCGGAAAACACCGGCGAAAGCCTGTTTGCCAGTTCTGCTATGCTGAGTTGCTCCATGCTGCTTACCGCCTTTCTTTCTTTTTTATTATTATACCACCATCGGCCCTTTCCTCAACCCCTATAAAACCTCACCCCGCCGGCATTATCGCAAAGCTGCACGGTATCGGCTTTGCAGGCGGAATCGCTCAGGCGGGAGCCGACGGTAGGGAACAGGGTGTATTCTGCGGGGCGGAAGATGCCGTCGCTGCCCACGGTGCCGAAGGCCATGAAGGACAGGCCGAATTTGCTGCGGAAGGAATCAAGCTGAACATATGCGCCGAATGCATCGCGTGAGAAGGTGAAATCCGCATCAAATTCGCCTTCGGGCAGGGCGGGGTAGCTGAGAGCGAGCGCGGAGCTTTGCTTTATCAGCGACACATCGCACCCAGCGGAAAGCAGCCGCTTGCGCACTATGCCAAGCGACGCGGGCGAAGCATCAATCGTTAAAAAGCGCCGGTTAAGCTTGGCTGCTACTGCAGCGGTTGTGCCGCTGCCGCCGAACAGATCGGCAACAAGCCCGCCTTCGGGGCAGGAGGCCGATATTATGCGCCTGAGCAGCGCCTCGGGCTTCTGCGTGGCGTAGCCTGTGCGCTCCGGGTCGCGCTGATGCATATGCTCAATGTCCGCCCAAACGTCGGACGGGTAGACCGGCGTATCCTCATAATATGTGTATGTTTTGCCGCCGGAACGTATGGAGAAACACAGCTTACCGTTTTCGTCCACGGTGCGCTTCATATTGTTGCGCTTCATGGGGCCGCGCGGCACGCCCACGGCGGATATGTCAAAATACGCCTTGGCGCTTTTTCTGTAAAATAGAATGTTGTCATGCTTGCGCGAGTAGTGGCGCACGGAGCGGCCGCCGCTTTTGTACGCCCAAATAATCTCGTTCTGGAAGCAGCTTTCGCCGAATATTTCGTCCAGCATAAGGCGTATGCGCGCGCACATGCGGTAATCTATATGCACATATATGGAGCCTGTGTCTTTGAGCATGTCATGGCAAAGGGCAAGTACGCCGCGCATCATTTCAAGGTAGCTGGCGGTGTCCATACTGTCGCTGTATGCGGGGATTTTCACCTTTTCGCGCACGCCCGGCAGCTTTACGGAAAAGCCATCCCCCGTGCCGAAGGGCGGGTCGATGTATATAAGATCAACCGTGTTTGCATATTCCTGCCTAAGCTGCTCCGCCATAGCCTGCACGGTGCCAAGTATGAATTTGCCCGGGCCGCCGAAAGGATATTCTTCCCCAATGGGAGTGATAAAATTGCGCATATTAGCCCCCCTCTGCCTTGATTAAGTAAAAAGCGCGCAGGGAAACGGTTCCTTACGCGCTGAAAGAATAAACGGCGTTATTGTGCGTCCGGCGCTTCGCCTTCGGCGCTGCGGCGCTTGCGGGCGTTGCGCACGTGGGACTCCATGGCGTCCTTTGCGGCCGCGGCGTCCTTGCGCTCTATGGCTTCGAATATGGCCCTGTGCTCGCTCAGGCTATGGGACGGTCTGTCCGGCGTGCTGAGCGAATTTACGCGCACCTGACGGGTGTTGCGGTGCAAGGAGGTGAGAATGTGCCTAAGTATCCTGCTGTCGGATGCGGAAAATATAACCTCGTGAAATTCGGTATCGAGCCGGGCAAGATTTGCAACGTCGTTCTTGCGGGTGTACATTTCCATAAGCTCAACTATTTCCGTGAGCCTTGCAAGGTTGGCTGCGTCTATGCGCTCCGCCGCCCAGTACGCGGCCTGACCTTCCAATAAATAGCGCACGGTGAAAATATCGTCTATATCGTGGCTGCTCATGCCCTGCACCATCACGCCGCGGTTGGGTATGCTTACAACAAGATCCTCAAGCTCAAGCTGCTTGAGCGCCTCCCTGATAGGCGTGCGGCTTACGTCCAGCTCTTCTGCCAGCTTGGTTTCAACAAGGTATGCGCCGTTGGCGTAGCGACCTTCTATAATGTCTTCGCGTATATGTTCATAGACTCTTGCGGTCAATGATTGTCTGTCGTTGGGGTCAAAATGCATAATTCGGCATCCTCCTACTTTTTTATTGTAGCTTATATCCATTTGCATTGCAAGCGGCAAAACGCAAAAATGCAAACTGGTTATATTTCCTTGCGTTTTGCAATGCAGCTTGTGCCAATACTAATAAGGAAACTGTGAGCATTTTTTAGGAGGGAGCATGAAAAGGGCATTCGCTGCCGGGCTGATAATAGTTGCGTTTGCGCTGTGTGGCTGCGCGCGGCAGCAATACACAACGTTGGAAGAAGCGGTGCGCGCGGGCGCAAAAATAGAAAAGGGAATAACGATAGACGGCGCGGACGTATCGGATATGGACATAGTTGCGGCGCGGCGGCTGATAAACGAAGCCAACGAAAACCGCGTGCGGGGCATGATATACACAATATCGCTTGCGGGCAAAAGCGTGCAGGTGAAAGGAAGCGGGCTAAACATAAGCTTCAATACGGATGATGTGCTGCTCCAGGCTGCGAACATGGGTGCGGCGGGGCTGTTTTCGACTGAAAGCCGCGCGCTTACAACGCAGGCGGACGCATCCATGCGGGACATAGAACGCGGCATACGCGCGGCGGCAGCGGAGCTGAAGCAGGAAGCGAAGGACGCGAAGGTCAGCCTTGCATCGGGCGGAGAATTTGCAATAGCTGCGGACGAGGCCGGGCAGGAGGTGGACACGGCTAAGCTGGCCGAAGAAATACGCGAATATGTGCGGCGCGGCGAGGGCGGCGCCATAGCGGCGCCGTACAGCATGATATACCCTGAGTATACTGTTGAGCAGGCGCGAAACGATACCCAGCTAATAGCCGAGTTTACCACATATTTCAAGGGCAGCACATACGGCAAGGAGAACAGGGTAAGGAACATAGTTAAGGCTTCGGGGCTGATAGACAAGTGCGTTATTGACCCGGGCGATATATTTTCAATAAACCAAGTGCTTGGCGAGCGCAACGAGAAGAACGGCTGGAGCGTGGCGGCCGGCATAAAGGACGGCGCATATGTGCAGGAATACGGCGGCGGAGTATGCCAGGTGAGCACAACGCTGTATAACGCGCTGCTTATGGCGGATATGCACATAGTCGAGCGGCACCATCATTCGTGGCCGCTCGGATACGTTGACATAGGCAGGGACGCGACAATATCCACCGGCGGGCCGGATCTTCGTTTTGAGAACACGTCCGGCGCAGCGCTGTTCATACTGAGCGAAACGGACGAAAAGCAGAAACGAATAACCGTAAAGCTGTACGGCAGGCCGCTTGCGGACGGGGTGAGCATAGAGCTGTCGTCAAAGAAGGTGAAAACGCTGGACGATCTTGGCACGGAAGTGGAGGAGGATGCTTCGCTTAAACCGGGCGAGCAGCAAATAGTGAGAAAAGCGCGGCAGGGGAGCGTTGCCATAACGTATAAAACATATTATTCGGCGGAGGGCGCAAAGCTTGGCACGCAGGAGGTCACGCGGGACACCTACCGTTCCATAAAGGGGCTTATAAAAATTGCCCCTGCCGCGGCAGCTACGGGAGCGGAAGGCGGCGAATAAATAAAAATTCGCATTTTATGCATAATTGGCTATTGACAGGCATTGGGAGATAATATATTATATATGCCAATGAACGAGGAAAGGAAGCCGCCATGATAGAGATTCGCGCCATGTACATGTGCATGATGATGCCCAGCAGACAATTTGCGGGGTGTGTAGTCGTGCGCTGACGGCGAGAAGCAAAAAGGCTTAACCGGAGCGACGGGCACAGACCCGGCGCTCCTTTTGTGTTTTGGCAGCAGGGAGCAGCAATGAACGAGATAATTACGGTGCAGGGCTTAACAAAAAGCTTTGCGGACGGCGAAAAGAAGGTAACGGCGCTGAACGGCGTTGACCTGACGGTATACGAAGGGGACATATTCGGCGTGATCGGCCTTTCGGGTGCGGGCAAGAGCACGTTTGTAAGGTGCCTTAACCGGCTGGAGGAGCCTGACGATGGCAGCATAATTATAAACGGGCAGGACATACGCGAATTGAGCGAAAAGGAGCTGAACATAGCCCGCCGCAACATAGGCATGATATTCCAGCAGTTCAATCTGCTCAGCCAGGCCAGCATACTGGATAACGTATGCTTCCCGATGGAGATAGCCCATTGGAAAAAGGCGGACGCTAAGAAGCGCGCGCTGGAGCTTATCGAGCTTGTGGGCCTTGCGGGCAGGGAGAATGCGTATCCCGCACAGCTTTCAGGCGGAATGAAGCAGCGCGTGGCCATAGCAAGGGCGCTGACGCTTTCGCCCAAAATACTGCTTTGCGACGAGGCTACAAGCGCGCTTGACCCAGCGACCACCCGCAGCATACTGACACTGCTGAAGAAGATAAACAGGGAGCTGGGCGTTACGATAGTAATAATAACGCACCAGATGAGCGTTATAGAGGAAGCGTGCAACCGCGTGGCGATACTGGACAAAAGCCGCATAGCCGAATGCGGAGAGGTGGAGGAGGTTTTCCGCCGGCCAAAGAGCGAGATTGCCAAGCAGCTCATACTGGGCGAGGGCGCGGGCCGCAGCGAATTTACCCCTGGCGGCAGGCGCGTAAGAATAGTGTTTGACGGGAAGAGCGCGTTTGAGCCGATAATTGCGGACATAGTGCTCAACTGCAAGGCAGCGGTGAATATATTGTTTGCCGATACACGCACGATAGACGGCGTGATATACGGCCAGATGATAGTTCAGCTGCCGGACGACGCGGACGCGGCACAGCGGATACTCAATTACCTTTCCGGTACGGGCGTGCATTATAACGAGGAGGAAAACTGCGATGTTTGATTCGGGCTTTGTGGGCTTAATGCTTCAGGGCATAGCGGAAACGCTGTATATGACCATTGCGGCCACCGCCGCATCCTATCTGCTGGGTCTGCCCATGGGCGTTGTGCTCAACATAACCGCGCCTAACGGCATCCGCCCAAACCGCGCGGTGAATACAGTGCTCGGTACGATAGTTAATATAATAAGGAGCGTGCCGTTCATAATTCTTCTTGTGGCAGTCATTCCTGTAACGCGCTTCATAGTCGGCACCAGCCTTGGAAGCTCCGCCACGATAGTTCCGCTGGTGATAGGCGCAGCGCCGTTTGTGGCAAGGCTTGTTGAAACATCGCTTGGAGAGGTGGACGCGGGCGTTATCGAAGCCGGGCGCAGCATGGGCGCAAGCACATGGCAGCTTATCACCCGCGTGCTTATAAGGGAGGCCGCGCCTTCGCTTATATCAAATGCCACCACCGCTGCCACGACCATACTTGGTTATTCTGCAATGGCGGGCTTTGTGGGCGGCGGCGGACTGGGCGCGATAGCCATAAACTACGGCTATTACAGATATGATACGGTCACTATGCTTGTTACCGTAGCGCTGATGGTGGTAATAGTGCAGCTGATACAGTCCGGCGGCACATCAACCGTTAAGCATACTGACAAGCGCAAAAAGTAAGCAAATGAGGCGCATAAGCGCCATCATATAAAAATTCAAATAAAAATTTAGGAGGAAACTCAAATGAAACGCATCTTTGCACTTACTCTTGTTCTTGTATTGGCATTCTCGCTCATCGGCTGCGCCAAGAGCGGCGATTCCAAAACCGTGCGCATAGGCGCATCCCCAACCCCGCATAAGCTGATACTTGAATACGCCGCTCCGCTTATGGAGGAGAAGGGCTACAAGCTGGAGATAACCGAATATCAGGATTACGTCATTCCCAACACGGCCGTTGAATCCGGCGAGCTGGACGCAAACTTCTTCCAGCATGAGCCCTACATGAATGATTTTAACGAGAACAACGGCACGCATCTTGTGTCCGTGGCGGCTGTGCATTACGAACCCTTCGGACTTTATGCCGGCAAGACCAAGGCCATAGCCGACCTTGCCGACGGCGCGACCATTGCCGTGCCTAACGACGGTTCCAACGAAGCGCGCGCGCTGTACCTGCTGCAGCAGGAGGGGCTCATAACCCTGAAGGCAGATGCGGGCTTTACCGCCACGGTGCTTGACATTGCCGAAAATCCCAAGAACCTGAACATAGTTGAAGTTGCCGCGGCGCAGCTGCCCAGGAGCCTTGAGGACGTTGACATGGCCGTAATCAACGGCAACTACGCCATACAGGCCGGCCTTAACGCCTCCACCGATGCCCTTGCCGTGGAAAGCGCGGAAGGCGACTCCGCCAAGACCTACGCCAACATACTTTGCGTAAAGGAAGGCAACGAGAATAACGAAGCCATCAAGGCCCTTGCCGAAATACTCACCGGCGCGGACGTGGCACAGTACATCAACGAAACCTTCGGCGGCGCCGTAGTACCCATGAACCAGGGTGAATAAAACAAAGCATATCGAATCCTTCCGGGCGGCCATAGGCCGCCCGTTTTCGCACCCCCGCGCGGCTTTGGCATCGCAGGCATTGCGGTTTGGCAATATTTTCATGTTAACACATTATTTACATATGCAGCATTGTGCGGCAAATTACGGCAATGCTATAATAAAACAAGCAAAAAATTACTGCCTAAGGAGGAAAAAACATGAAAAGACTATATGCTCTCGTTATAGCCTTGTTGATACTGTGCGCGGGCTGCAACGTTAAAACCACGCCTGAGCCGCAGACAATACCGCCGATAGAAACTCCTATGCAGCAGGGCGGGAGCGCAACAACCGCACCGGACGAAAATGTGCCGACACCCCCGGCAGAACCGTCAGCGCCCGCGGAGGGCGATATCAGCCTCGAAATACCGGACGATTTGCGGGAAGCGCTTGAAAGCGGATATGCGGAGGCAAAGGCGATAAATGCCGATGTGGCAGGCACAATGACGGGATTTGATTCATATGTGGGTTCTGATGGAAAAATTTATTGCAACACGCTGATAAATAGCGAAGATAAAGAGCACTATGCCCAGTATGGTGCGGACGGCAAATGGGTGAAATATGGCTCTGTACAGATAATCGGCGGTAAACTCAATGACGACGGCACGAACATTGATGGGCAGATAATGATATTGTCCAAGAAATACAGCGGTATATTTCATATTCTGAAACAGGGAAAAGCTGCTGCCGACATAAACCCGATATGGCTTAACCTTGGAGGGAAGATACGGGCATATAAAATGTTTGCCATACAGGCGGTGGAAATAGATGATTGGAAGGACTTCATATCGCATAAAAGCGGATATATTCCGCACGAAGCATATGAGCTGATAGAAAACATAGAAAATATGGACGCCGATGCGCGCACGGCATATTATGCCGAAATTGCCAAGGAATTTAACGGCAGCGCATTAACGATTGCGGAAGATGATAACGTAATGATAATTTGCGGGATAGGTCTTGATGACGGCGAATGGAAAAACAAAATGGCTGTTGTATATTGCGTGAATATATAAGGCGGTCTACTCCCGCCCGTTCGACATATCCCCACAAGGCGTATTGATATTACACATATGCTATGGTATAATGATTAAACATTTGAATCAGAAAGGGATGATACGTCTTTATGGACGATGGGAGTCCGATAGGATACCTTATCGCTATCTTTGCCTTTATATTGGGCGGAGGGTACTTTGCTGCGACAGAGATCGCTCTGGCCAGCGTTAACCGCATACGCATAATGAGCTATGCGGACGACGGCAACCGCCGCGCAAAGCGGGTGCTGTATATTTTGGATCATTTCGACAAGGCGCTCACCACGCTTTTGATAGGCAACAACATAATGCACATAAGCTGCGCCAGCATTGCCACGCTGATGGCAACCAAGCTTTGGGGCGTAGGCTATGTTACCCTTACCACAATAGTTACAACTATTGTGGTGTTTCTTGTTGCCGAAATGATACCCAAACGCTTTGCAAAGGCAAACAGCGAAAAGTTTTCGCTTGCCGTTGCGGGGTCGCTTCTTTTCTTTATGAAGGTGCTTGGGCCGCTAGCGTTCATATTCTCCGCCATAAGCCGCTTTGTAAGCAAGCCCTTTAAGAAGAACGAGGAAGAAGAACCCACCGTTACGGAGGATGAGCTTTACGACATAATAGAGAGCATCCCCGAGGAAAGCGACATAGACGAGGAAAAGGCCGAACTTATGCAGAGCGCGCTGGAGTTTTCCGATACTTTCGTGCGCGAAGTGCTCACCCCTTGGGATAAGGTGGTCAAGCTGAGGCTGGACATGAGCGGGGACGAAGCCATGGCCGTGATACGGGACGATATCCATTCAAGATTGCCCGTTGTTGATGCGGAAGGCAACCCCGTAGGCATGGTGCAGATAAGAAAATTCCTGCGCACGCGCTATAAGAATGCGAGCGTAAGCGTTAAGGACATTATGGACGATATCCATTTTGTCAATGACGATATAGCCATAGACGATCTGCTTACAGCCATGAGCAACGACAAGACGCACTTTTCCGTTGTGCTGGATAAGGACGGCAAAACCATAGGCATAGTTACCATTGAGGATATACTTGAGGAGCTTGTGGGCGAGATTTACGACGAGGACGATAAGGAGGCGGCTGAATAATGGCTACCGCATGGGATTATATAGCGATAGTGATATTTATCGTGTTTTCCGCGTTCTTCTCGGGTTCCGAAATAGCGTATGCTTCCGTGAACGAGCTAAGGCTTAAAAAAGCGGCGGAGGCCGAAAACGGCAATAAGCTTGCCAAGCTTGCTTACAGCATATATTCAAACTATGACGATGCGCTTATAACCATACTTATAGGCAATAACCTTGTGAACATAGCCTCCTCCTCCGTGGCTACGGTAATAGCCATAGATATAATGGGAGACAAGGGAACGTGGGTGGCAACGGCCATAATGACCGTTATAATACTAACGTTCGGCGAGATAGTGCCAAAAATAATTGCCGTGCAGGCCGCATTCAGCTTCACGCATATAGCGGCGGTACCGCTCAAGGCGCTCATGATAATTACGTTCCCCATAGTATGGCTGATACAGCGCGTTCTCAAGGCGCTCGATAAGCTTATAAAGAAGGAAGATGAAGAGCCTGCCGACGCCATAACGGAGGACGATCTTGAAACGATAATAGATACCGTTGAGGACGAAGGCGTTATAGACGAGGATAGGGCGGATCTGCTGCAAAGCGCGCTTGATTTTGACGATGTGCTGGCATACGAGGTCATAACCCCGCGCGTGGACATGGTCACGATAGACATTGAGGACAGTTTTGGGGAAATACTTGAAACAGCCAACGACTCTGGATATACGCGCATACCCGTTTATGAGGACACGGTTGATAACATAATAGGCATACTGCATCTGAACCATTTTTATAAGATGCTTGCCGAAAAGCCGGACGGGTTCGATATTCGGGACATACTTATGCCGGTGAACTTTGTGCATAAGACAATGCCGCTTGACGATGTGCTCAAGGAAATGAAGCGCCGCCAGTGCCATATGGTAATAGTTACCGATGAATACGGCGGAACCATGGGCTGCCTCACCATGGAGGACGTGCTGGAGCAGCTTGTGGGCGACATTTGGGATGAAACGGACGACATAGAGCCGGAGATAACCCAAACGGGCGAGGACACATACGATGTGGACGGCGACATGCGCATAGAGGACTTCCTTGACGAGATGGATATAGACGACCGCGATTTTGACGACGACAACGCGACCGTTGGCGGCTGGGCAATAGAAATGCTGGGCGACTATCCAAAGGTTGGTGATATGTTTGAGTACAAGAACCTTACCGTAACGGTTAAAAAGCTGCAAAACCGCCGCGTTGTGCTGGTGGGCGTAAAGGTTTGGCCCGTGAAGGAAGAGGACGAAGAAGAACTGTAAAAAAGGCGAATATGCGGCGGCTCCGGCAAATGGCGGGGCTGCCGTTTTTTGTGCAAACAGTTAAAAATCTATTAACTTTTAATCTCTCCCCATATATGGTAAAATAAATAAAATAGCATCAGTATGCAGCGGAGGAATATGAAAAGATTGCTTTTTGCGCTGCTGGCGCTGCTTACGGCGGCGTTTGCGGCGGGCTGCGGCGAAGAAACAGAGGAGCCGCATATAAACATTGGCGACATGGAAAGCGGCGCGGGCATAACCAGCGCGGCCGATCTTGCTGCCTTTTTTGAATCCGGCGGTGAAAGGGCCGTGCTTGCGCGCTCGGTAGATATGGAGGACGCTATGCTCACCCTCAGCGCCGCGCGCGGGCATATAACAATAGAAGGCCGCGGGAACACAATATCCGGCAATGCGGACTGCGTGATACGCCTTGAGGACGGGGCGGAACTCACGCTTGAGGAAGTGAACATAACCGGCGGCGCGGCTGGCATAGGCGGGCTTGGCTCGGGCAAAATATCGGGTCAGGGCGCGATAAACGCCGTTGCGCACGCGGTGGACTTTGCCGCGGGCATTGAATTCGGCGAAAACAGCCGCTTTTATATCAAAAGCAACCGTGGCTGCGCAATACGGGCGGGAATGCTTAACATGGGCAAGGACTGCGCGGTTTATGCCCAGGGCGGCGAAAGCGCAAGCGCCGTGAACATATTTGAAGAGGACATCTTGCTTGATGAAGGCGCGCTGCTTGAAGCCGTGACGGAGGCCAATTATAACGCGCTAAAATGCACCGGAACGCTCGTTATGCAGGACGGCGCAACGCTGAAGGTGAAAAACAATGGCGAATACCACGGCGCGGAGCTTAATGAAATTGAGCTTTACGGCGTGACCAACATAGAAGCGGACGGGGGAGACAAGGGCGTTGGCATGTTTGCGTTCAGCGCGGACGGCGATTATTATGCGGTTGGCCATTGTGAGCCTGAAATGGTGATAGAAACGGGCAACGGCAGCGTAACGTTCGTAAACGATGCGGCGGACATACCCGAACCCACGCCGGAACCCACCCTTGCAACGGAAGAATAATAAAATACACGGCCTATAAAGGCGAAAGGAGACGGCATGGGCAGACAAACGGGCAGACCAAGCTTCCGCGCGGTGCGCAGGCGCAAATATATTGCACGCAGGATAATGGTGCTTATTTTGCTTGCGGGCGTTATAGTAGGGCTTGTATTTTTGACCAAGGCATTATTTGCGGGCAAGGTGACGCCGAACGGCGGCGCAACGCCAACGCCGGAGCTCAGCGAAACTCCGGCAGAGCCTACGCCCACGCCTAAGCCTACGCCAACGCCCGAGCTTGACGCGGCGCTGACCGTGACCGAGCAAAGTGCGGACGCATTGAGCCGGATAGGCTTCCATTCGGAAATATTTGTGCGGCGCGATCAGACGACCGCATATACGCGGGAAGAGAACATATACTTTGGCCGCGGCGATAAATACAGCGATCTGAAGGGCGTTATAACCTACGGCGGAAACAATTTCCGCTCCTCCTTTGCATACGGCGGTGTGAACGCGCTGAGCGGGCAGCTTACCACGGCGTGGGAAAAGAGCATAGGCCAGCTTGACTGCGGCACGGACGGCGTATGGACGGGCACGGGCTGGACAGGCATGCCCATAATAATACAATGGGACAGCGAAACCAGAGCACTGCTGGGCATTGCGGAGGAGTTTAAGGCCAAGGACGGCTTTACGGAAGTGATATACCCAGCGATGGACGGCAAGATATATTTCTTTGAGCTGAACACGGGCAAGGCAACAAGAAGCCCAATAGATATGGGCGTTGTGAACAAGGGCACAGCTGCTCTGGACCCGCGCGGCTATCCGCTGCTGTATCTGGGCCAGGGCGTGCAGAGCACCAGTGAGGAAGGCACATACGGCGCGTGGTTCAGGGTAGTGAGCCTTATAGACAACAGCGTTATAAGCACATTCGGCGGCAGGGACCCCGCGTCAAACCGCCAATGGCAGGCATATGATTCTTCGCCCATATTCGCATCCGATGCCGATACGCTTATAATAGGCGGCGAAAACGGGCTGCTGTATACCGTTAAGCTGAATGCGCAGTTCGATAAAGAGGCGGGTACGGTAAGCGTTGACCCCGGTAGGCTGGTAAAATACCGCTATCACTTTTCCGGTTATTCGGACAGCGACGGCGCGCGTTGGTACGGCATTGAAAGCTCCGTTGCGGCATGGCACCAATACGCATTCTTCACGGATAACGGCGGCATGCTGCAATGCTTAGATTTGAACAGCATGACGCTTAAATATGCCGTTGATACAGACGGAGACGGCGACGCTGGCGTTGTTATAGAGGAGAGCGCAGATAATAACACAATATTCCTTTACGCTGCAAATAAGGCGGACGGCAGGAGCGCCGCAGACGGACGGGACAAGGCCTATATACGCAAAATAGACGGCCGCACGGGAACCGTTGCGTGGACAAAAACATTCGATGCATCTGCCGAAAATGCCGGCGGGGCATACGCGCCGGTGCATATAGGCAAAAACGAGCTGAACGGCACCATAATAGCAAGCCTGAGCGCCGCTGCGCTGAACGATGGCACGGACGGTGGGCTTATAATAGCGCTGGATAAGTCCACGGGAGAAGAAAAATGGCGCGTTGAGCAGGCGGACGGCATATGGAGCGCGCCCGTTGTGATATACGATGAAAACGGCAAAGGATATATACTGCAATGCGACCGCGGCGGCAAGCTTACACTTTACAGCGGCATAGACGGACAGGCCATGTGCTCAATCGACCTTGGTTCGCGCATTGAATCAACCCCTGCGGTGTTCAATAATACGTTGGTTGTCGGTACGCGCGGCGTGGACGGCAGCGGGCAGGGGCCGAAGATAGTGGGCATAAGAATAGGATAGCGCGCAAGCTATGCGCATATACGGGGCGGCACGGCCGCTCCTTTTTATGCAATGGGGCTAAAAAACGGCAGCGGACTCAGGGTTTGTGAAATCAATTCAAAATAATGAAAAAAGGATATATTTATCGCGGCTTGTGCGGTAAAATCGTAGTATAAGGCTTAAGGAGATGGGAAAAAGTATGGCGTATTTGTCGCTTAAAAACGTTACCAAGGAATACCATAGCGGAGAGGTAACCATAAAGGCGCTGTCCGGCGTTAATCTTGAAATAGAGGAAGGCGAACTTTGCGTCATAGTCGGGCCTTCGGGCGCGGGCAAAACAACGCTTTTGAATATACTTGGCGGCATGGATTGCTGCACTGGCGGCGAAGTTGTGCTGGACGGCGAACATATTGAAAAATATGACCGCAAAGCGCTCACAACATACCGGCGGGACACGGTTGGCTTTGTTTTCCAGTTCTATAATTTGGTACAGAATCTTACCGCGCTTGAAAACGTTGAACTGGCGAGCCAAATCTGCAAGGATCCCCTGCCGCCCAAGGATGTGCTTATTCAGGTTGGCCTTGGCGAAAGGCTTTCAAACTTTCCTGCGCAGCTTTCCGGCGGCGAGCAGCAGCGCGTGGCGATAGCGCGTGCGCTTGCTAAAAATCCAAAGCTTATGCTTTGCGACGAACCTACAGGTGCGCTCGACTACCAAACGGGTAAGCAGGTATTGAAGCTTTTGCAGGATACGTGCAGAAAAACAGGCATGACCGTAATAATAATCACGCACAACTCCGCCCTTGCACCAATGGCGGACAGGGTGGTGCACGTTAAAAACGGCACCGTTGCATCGGTTGAACTGAACGCAAAGCCGATGCCAATAGAAGAGATAGAATGGTAAAGGAGGCTGCATGAACGCGCTTACGCTTAAAAATCTGCTGCGTGAAATAAAGCGCACCTTTACCAAGTTCCTTTCAATCTTCGCCATATGCGCGCTGGGCGTGGCGTTCTTTGCGGGAATAAGGGCCACCAGTCCGGACATGAAGGAAGCCGGGGACAGGCTGTATAACACATACAACCTTTCCGACATAAGCGTAATTTCAACTTCCGGCCTTACGGCGGATAATATACGCGACCTTGAAAGCATAGAAGGGATTCGGGCCGTGCGTGCATCGCTTTTTGTGGACGCAATGGCAAGGGGTACGGGCGAAAAGGAAAAGAACCTTCGCCTTTATTCAATGCCGATAAAGCTGAAAAGCGAATATGTCCCGCTGATAGACCTTATACCCGATTACGGCATAGATACTTCGCCGGAATACGAGATGAACGGCGTTGAAATAGTGTCCGGCCGCATGCCGCTCAACGATACCGAAACAGCTCTGGACTATACTCTTGAGGGTTCGCTCGTGAAGCAGCTTGGGGACGAAATAACGCTCACCACATCCGGCGGCACAGTTACGCTGAGAGTCGTCGGTTTCATACGAAGCCCAATGTACATAAGTATGTTTGAACGCGGCACCAGCAGCATAGGCAACGGCACAAGCGACGGCTTTGCCTATGCATCGGGCAACGCGATATCAAGCCTTGGCACAAAGCTGCCGGTAATGAGCTTGCTAAACACATATTATACCCGCGCTGACATTGTTATTTCCGGGAAAGAGGGACTCAGCGCATACAGCGACGAATACGAAGCGCTTGTGAACGAAGTTACCGACCGCATAGAGGATTATGCATCCACCCAGAGCGGCACATGGTATATTCAGGACAGATCCGGCAACCCCGGGTATTCGGATTACAGCGAAAATACGGACAGGATTGCTGCTGTGGGCGATGTGTTCCCGCTTATATTCTTCATAGTGGCGGCGCTTGTGTGCCTTACCACAATGACGAGAATGGTTGAGGAACAGCGCATTGAAATGGGCACCATGAAGGCGCTTGGCTACGGCGGCTGGCAAATAGCCATGAAGTATGCGGTCTATGCCATGTCCGCCTGCATAAGCGGCGGCGTGGTGGGCGCTATAATCGGTTTTAAGCTGTTCCCGTATGTAATAATGAAGGGCTATTCCATAATGTATTACCTTGGCAAGCTTGAAACGCCGTACAGGGCAGACATAGCGTTTATGGCTATTGCGGCAATGGCTGCCTGCACGGCCGCGGCAACATTTTCCGCGTGCTATGCATCGCTTAAGGAAGTGCCGGCAACGCTCATGCGCCCCAAGGCCCCAAAGGCCGGCAGGCGGGTGCTGCTTGAAAAAATACCGTTCATATGGAAAAAGCTCAGCTTTACCTCCAAGGTGACGGTAAGGAACCTGTTCCGCTATAAAAAGCGCTTCTTCATGAGCGTTATAGGCATAGCCGGCAGCGGGGCGCTGCTTGTTACGGCGTTCGGACTGAACGATTCAATATTCGGCATAATCGAAAAGCAGTTCGGCGACATTTGGCAAATGGACGTGCAGGCATATGTGTATGAGGCCATGCCGCTTGCCGATATGCAGGAGCTGCTTGGCAAAAACCCGGCAAACGACGATTTTGATTCGGTTATGTTCTGCCTCGATTCCCAAATGGAATGCAAAAACGGCGGCAGAAGCCAAAGCGGCGTGCATCTGCTGGGCGTTGAATCGGCTGAGAGCATGGCCGGGCGCATAAACCTGCATAACGGCGGCGCGCCAGTAACGCTTGACGACAGCGGCGTGGTCGTTACGGCAAAGCTTGCGGAAACGCTTTCAATAAAGGCTGGGGACGAGATAAATATGCGTACCGGCGGCGAGGATCACTTTATGCGGGTGATAGGCATTGCGGATAACTATGTTTATCATTATGTGTATATAACCGCGGCGTACTACGAAACCGTGTTCGGCAAGGCAATGCAGTATAACGGCTTAATGGGCAACCTGAAGGACGGACTTACGGACGAAACCATGGACGCTATGTCCACCCAGCTTTTGAGCGACAGCCGCATGTATACCGTCCGCACGATAGAGAGCATATATGCTTCCGTATGGGATTCACTCAGCATTCTCAATTATGTTGTGCTGGTGCTGATATTGGGCTCTGGCATGCTCACGTTCGTTGTTATGCTGAACCTGACCAATATAAACATAGGCGAGCGCATGCGAGAGCTTGCAACGCTGAGGGTGCTTGGGTTTTACGATAAGGAAATGTATGCTTACATATTCCGCGAAAACAACGCCCTTTCAGTAATAGGGGCATTCGTTGGGCTTTTGTTCGGCAAAATAATGCATCTGTTCGTCATTCGCACATGCGAAGTGGACATGGTCATGTTCGTGCGCAGCGCAAAGCCGCTCAGCTACGTTTATGCTTTTGCGCTCACGATAGCATTTTCGCTGATAGTCAATCTTTTGATGCGGCCCAAGGTCAGGGCGATAGATATGGTTGAATCGCTCAAGAGCGCGGAATAAAGGAGGGAAAGCATGAAAAAATCGTTTAGGATAATCTGCCTTGTGCTGGCGATAGCGTTTGCGGCAAGCATGCTGATATCGATAGTGTGCAGCATTGCGCTGGCGGACGGCATGGATACCCGCGGGGAAACGGTTTACGTTGAAACGGATGCGGAAGGCAACGTGCTTTCTATGATATCAAGCGTGTATATAACCAACATGTCCGGCGCAGATACCGTTACGGACGACACAACGCTTACCAACATAAAAAACGTGCTTGGCAGCGAAGCACCCGCGATAGACGGCACAAAAGCAACATTTAAGGCCGAAGGCGAGGACGTGTGCTATCAGGGCGAGGCGAGCGGAGAATTGCCGTTTACGCTCACGCTCAGCTATTATCTTAACGGCGTGAAGATGAGCCCCAAGGAGATAGCCGGCAAAAGCGGTCGGGTAAGAATAGAGGTTGAGTGCAAAAGCACGCTGAAGCGGCCTGTAACGGTGGACGGAGTTGAAAAGGAACTGAATGTGCCGTTCAGCGTTATAGGCATGATGACGCTTGACGAAGGCTGCACGGGCCTTGCGTCGGACGCGAAGATATCCTCCCAGGCGGGCGTTACAACAATAATGGCCGTTATGCTGCCCGGCCTTGCGGAAAGCCTTGAAATAGAAAAAACGGACAAGCTGAAGGACAGCTTTTATGTTGAGATGGATACGGAAAGCTTTGAACTCGGCAAATGCACGTTCATAGGCATGACCGGCATTGTGGACGAAAACGACCTTTCAGGCATAGACGACGTTGAAGGGCTGCTTACGGCGCTGGATGAAATAAACGAGGCCAGCAGCGCGCTTTATAAGGGCGCAAGGCGGCTGCGCAACGGCGCAAGCACGCTTAACGACGGCATAAGCGAATATATAGACGGCGTTACTGCCGCAGCGGACGGCATGAGCCAAATCAAGGACGGCGCGGAGCAGCTTAACTACGGCACGGGCGAAGTGGCAGGCGGTATGGGAACGTTTGCCGCATCGATAAGCGAAATAGTAGCCAAGGTGGATGAAGCAAAGGCAAAGCTTGACGAGCTGCAAAATCCGTCCACGGAGGTTGATGCGCGCATAATAGCAATACTTGAAAGCGAGCTGAATAAGGCGCTTGCGGGCAAGGAAGAGGAAATAAAGGAGAAGGTGCGCCAAAGCGTGTATGATGCGCTATCCGGCACGGATTTGACGGAGGAGGAGAAGCGGGCCATAGCCGATCAGGCGGCGGCAGCGGTGAACATAGGGGACGTAAGCATAAATATAGACCCTGATACCGCCAACGCCATACGCATGGCCGTGCTGGAGCTGGATGATGTTAAGAAGGCAATTGCGAAGCTGAACGAGATAACCGCTAAGGCGGACGAAGCCGCTGCGGGTGCGGAGCAGCTTTCCTCCGGCGCGTATCAGGTATCAAGCGGCATGGATAAGCTTTACCGCGGCATAAAGGAGCTGGACGAAGGCATGGCGCTTTTGAGCGACAATGGCGAGCAGCTTAAAACCGGCACAAAGCAGCTTTACCGCGGGCTTGACACGCTGACGGACGGGCTTAGGCAGGTGAGCAGCGAGGGCATGGCTAAAATAGTTGAAGAGACGAACGAAATACAGCTTTCGCTTTCAAAGAAGGATGCTCTGCTGGCGCTTTCCGAAAGCTACACGGCATTTTCAAGCAATGCGGAGAACATAAACGGCACCGTGCAGTTCCTTATCACCACCGAGGCGATAGTTGAGCCGCTGCCGATAGAAATGCCGTCGCCCTCACCCGAGGATACCACGGGAACGGACAACGGCACGGATGCTGATGCTCAGGCGGAGAACAAGTCCTTCTTCCAAGCGATTGGCGACTGGTTCGCAAACGCCTTTGCGGCTATAAAGGGACTGTTCGATTAAGCGTTATCGGCTTCATTTGAAGCGAACGTTACATAGGTGTGCTTTTCGGTAAGCACGCCTTTTTCTTTTAATTCGGCATAGGTCACTATGTCTGTATTTTCGGCGGAATACAGCGCGTATGTGCTGCCGCTTGCGGTGCGGGATTCAACTATTATATAGGCCGTGCTATTGTTTGCCGTATACTCTGGCGGAAGCTCTCCGGGGGCGTATTCATGGCGGGAAATTTCGCGGCTGTCCGCATCCATCTCTATGAGCGTATAGCCTAATGGCATTTCTGCTATAACGTAATGCACGTTCACGCTTGCGGAGCTTGTTACGGCGTTGCCTTCGGAATCGGTAACGGTGGTGCTGTCGGTCAGCTTTTGCGAAACTAATGCGCCCGCGCCAACGCCGGACGTGGATATGCCATGCCCTGAAGTGAGGTAAACCTCTCCGTCCGCGGTTTGATACACGGGATTGGTGTATATCACATGCCTGTCGTTCCTGCCTGTTATGCCGTATATGGTGCATTCAAGCTCCAGCGCTTCTCCGGCTGAATCTTCGTTGTCGTTGGTGTTAACGGCTATTTTGCCGCCGCATACGCCTTCGCCGGTATAGTTTGTATAGCTTGTGCCGTACTCGTGCTCGGTAGTGGCCATGAAGAAGGCAAAACCGTCCACACCCGGGAAAACATACCTTTCATCGACAAGCTCCGCATAAAGCCTGCCGTTGTACTGCGCTGCGTCCGCTTCGCTTATGCTGCCGCCGGACAATGCAGATGCGTTCGCACCGATGTAGCCTTCAAGGTCAAAGAGATCAATATATTCGGTGGTTATGTACACGCCTATCAGCCTGTCGCGCGAGGCGGCGGAAGCATCCATATCGCTGCGCGCAAGTGAGCAGCCGCACAGCAGCGCAGCAATTGCCGTAAGTATTGCCAAAAGGCTTATATATCGTTTCATCATTCATCCTCCTCATTAAGAACTCCGTCAAAATTGAGTATGTCGCCAACATTGCAGTCAAGATAATAGCAAATTTTATTGAGCGTATGGAAGCGCACGCCCTTGCCCTTTCCGCTGCGCAGTATGGAAAGGTTGGCCTCGGTTATGCCCACCATTGCGCAAAGCTCCTTGCCGGTTATGCCGCGGCGCTTCAGCATTTCGTCAAGATATACCTCTATCGCCATAAGCTCACCCTAAATAATGCTGTCGTTATCGTCCTTAATGCGCTTGGATTCGGCAATGAAGCGGCTGAATATGAGCGCGAGCAGGGCGAAAAGCACACCGGCAAAGGGGATGCTTGCGGAAACGTTAACGTTGCTCAGTCCGCCCGCAAGCGCTATTTGCACGGCATTGAACGCGGCGCTGCTTATTACGGATACTTTCAGGCTGATAACGGCAAGGCGGCTCAGCCGCTGCGCAGTGTCCACGGCTTCGTCGCTGAAAAGAGCGGCGCGCATGGAAAGGAGCAGCTTTGCCCCGCAGAGTGCGAGCAATATGCTGAACACATTGGGCAGCGTATCCACGGCGGCACGGGCGACGCTTACGCATATATCGAGCGCGCCGTAGACAAGCGAGGCCGCAACGGCAGCCGCCGCACCGTATGCAGATGCAAACGAAAGCACTGCGCAGGCTATATACAGCAGCCATGCGCCGGCACTAAGCAGCCTATCCGTGCCGCCCGAAGCAAGGCGGTCAATTATGCGCAGCACCGCATAGCAGAGCACAAGCGAATATATCAGCGAATTCAATATGCCCAAGGCAACCTGATACGACGCGACGATGGTGAGCATATCGGCGCTGAAAACATAGCGCAGCAGGCCGGGATTTATTGCCAGGTACAGCGCGGCGAACAGCACAACGCTCAATATGTACAGTATGCAATCCGCCTTGGCATGGCCGCGTTTGCGGGCGAATATAAGCGCCAGCACGGCGGGGATAAGGCTTATTGCGGCATACAGCGCAATTGCAAGCACATTTAGCGCACCGCCGGCAAGGGAAAGGCTCCTGAGCGCCTTACCTGTAAACTCAAGCGGGTAACACAGCAGCACGCGGGCAATATCCGCGCCGCTTAGCAATATTGCCGCGGCAGCGCCCAGCGCGGCCAATGCGCACAATGCGTACAGAGCAGCTTTGTTATGCTTCATAGAAACCTCCACATTATCGTTTTGCGATAATTTATGGCGATATGATAGCATTGAAATTATCGTTTGTCAATAATTTCTTGTATGCCAAAACAGCGCCCTGCGTCGGGGCGCCGTTTCGGTAGGCACATATAATATTATTTTATTTTATCACCGCGAGGGGATTCGGTTCCGCGCGGAAGATAACGAAGTTGGGCAGAAGGGGCGGCATCACGCCGCGTTCATATCGTATATATAAAGCTTTGACTTATCGGACTTGACAGCATTATTATGCTGCGGCTTTGCCGAAGGGAAATAGCTGCGCACGTTAGCTTCCTTGTGTGGCGCGGCCTGCTTATGCTGCGCACGGCGGCGATGGATAGCCCTTTCCTGAATGCAGGCGGCGGCTATCATAAAGCCCAAAATGATGCTGGGGATCATGAAAGAGAAGAACAAACCAAAGTAATTCATTGCGTACCTCCGCTGCTCCGCTAAGCCGCCGTATATCCGTTTTGGAAACCGGATGGGAACCGTTCGTGGTGGCTTATTGGGAAATTTTGCGGTCTTTTTCGACCGTGAACCCATTATAATATCCGACGAGGATACTGTCAAGCGGTTTTTGGAACTTTTTTGCAAAAACATGAACAAAATAATGCTTGCAAAGCATTTCTCTATAAGATACAATATAAAAAACAAAATTGGAGGGCCGCATGAACAGATTGAAGGAATTGAGAAAAGCAAAGCACCTTTCCCAGGAGGAGTTGGGCAGCGTGCTTGGCGTGCAGAAGGCGGCTGTTTGCAAATATGAAACGGGCAGGGTAGCCCTGCCGAACGAAATGCTTATGAAGCTATGCGATTTTTTTGACGTCAGCGCGGATTATATCCTTTGCCGCGAAAGCGCGATGGTAACGCCGCTTTTCAAATCCCGCACGACTATATCGCCCCGCCTTATGAAAATTGAGGACAGCGTGGGAGTGCCGCTCGTGGGCAGGGTGCATGCTGGGCTGCCGATACTGGCAGATGAAAACATAGAAGAATATATTCCGGTTGCGGCGAACGAGACCGTTGCAGGCGAATACTTTTACATGCAGGTGGAGGGAGACTGCATGGAAGGCGAGTTCATACCCGAAGGCGCGCTGGTGCTGGTACGGATGCAGCCAAGCGTTGAAAACGGGCGCATAGCGGTTGTGCGCATAGGCGAAGAAGTATTGCTGCGCAAGGTAAAAACGATAGGCGATACGCTTATGCTAATTCCTGCGAATACAAAATACGAACCAATGATTGTTCCACGGGAAGAGGCAGACATAATCGGCCGGGTGACGGAGGTGCGCATACGCAATCTGTAATGCGCTACCGGGCCAGTTCCTTCAGCGCCTCAGGCTTCAGCACCTCTACCTGACCGCGACTGAGACGGACTATGCCGTGCCGGGCGAAAACGTTCATCATGCGGGATATCATCTCGCGATGCGTGCCGACATAGCGGCCCATCTGTTCCTGAGTAAGGGTGAGCGTGCGGCTGCCGTTGCGCTTTATCTCCTCAAGCAGGAACATTGCAAGGCGCTGCTCGCTGCTTACGGAAAGCATACGCTGGAGCGACGCCATAACAAATGCGCTGCGATCATAGAATACTTCGCGTTCAAATTTTAGGGCAGATGGATAATGTTCGCATAGATATTTGGACATGGGCGGGGAAATGGCGTAAACCTTGCTGGGCTGCTCGACCTGCATGGTGAGCGAATAGTTTGGATTGGTATACAGCTTGGTTTCAAGGAAGCTTGTGTATTGGCCCCTGTGCAGTCGGTAAAGCGTTGTGTCGCGTCCATCGGCATTGATGGTATAATAGCGCACTTCGCCGCTTATAACATACAATGAGGATACTGTGATGGCATCGTTTATGCAGAAAATTTTGCCTCGCGGCAGCGCATGGTATTGGACTTGTCGTGCCATTGCAAGGCGGTCCGTAGAATTGATATCCTGCCAGTAAGGAAACACTTCCGTAATTTTAGGCAGGGCGCGTTGGCTTTCCATTTTTATGCTGTCTCCTGCTATAAAAAGTTTTTTAGCTTTACTTATAAATTATATTACTCATCGCTTAATAAATAAAGTATTTCGACAAATTCAGACAAAAACTCCATGTATCCGCATAAAATAAACGAAGAACACAGGCATACAATATAACATGTGCTGATATCATATAAAAAGCGGATGCCTTTCAGCACCCGCTGTTGAGTTGTTATGCATCAATCGTCGTCTATGTCATCGTCGTCGCGCTCTATCTCTATTGCGCTTATACCGTGCTTACACCTGTACGCGCGGTCAATGGGCTTCACAATGGCATAGTACATGGGGATGGTCAGGAACAGTATCCAGCCCGGGTGCCAAAGGCCCCATATGCAGCCCATGCACAGGAAAGCTATGGCGACCAATATGGTATAGGGGAAGGCGCGCAGGAAGCAGTGCCTGCGGCGGCCGGAGAACCAGCCGACTATTGAATAATACGCCGGTATGGTCAAGAAAAGTATCCAACCCGGATGCCAAAGGCCGAACGCAAAGCCAAGGCCGAGATAGAGTATCGCCACGAATATGGGGAAGGGGAATTCCTGCCAAACGGACTTTTCATTCGGCTCTATTACCAGATTGCCGCGGGCGGTAACATGGGAATCGGCATCAACGGTGCTGCCGCTGTTTTCATCATCGTCACCATAGCTGAAGAAGAAACCGTCGTCCTTATTAAAGTGCAGCGGCTTGCCGTTTATGGTGACCTTCACGCCCTTGTCGGGCTCCGGCTCGGGTATGGGTTCATCGGTCTTGAGCAGCTCGTCAAGGCTTACGCTGTATACGCGGCTGAGCATTATAAGGTTGTCCGTGTCGGGCGAGGCCTCCGCGCGCTCCCATTTGCTCACGGCCTGGCGAGAAAGGCCAAGCTTTGCCGCAAGCTCCTCCTGAGAATAGCCGTGCTGCTTCCTGAGCTGCACCAGCCTGTTTGCTATTTCGATATTCATCGTAATATCCTCCTGAACTTTTCTGTGGCCTAAGCATAGCGCACGGGAGCACGGTTGCGCAATACACTCTGCTTTGCAATTAAAAAAATGCGCGCAACGAGCGGTTGCATCGGGTTGCGCGCATGGTAAAAACTCAGCTATTCAGCCAAAACACCGGTTTCGTTATTCAATAACGCTTTTGCCGCCCATATACATGCGCAGCGGTTCGGGTATGGCTATGGTGCCGTCCGCCTTGAGATTGTTTTCAAGGAAGGCGATAAGCGTGCGCGGGGGCGCAACAACGGTATTGTTAAGTGTATGGGCAAAGTAGTTGCCTTTTTCCTTGTTCTTTATGCGGATGCCAAGGCGCCTTGCCTGCGCATCGCCAAGGTTGGAGCAGGAGCCGACCTCGAAATATTTCTGCTGACGCGGGCTCCATGCCTCCACGTCAACGCTCTTCACCTTCAAATCCGCCAGATCGCCGGAGCAGCACTCAAGCGTGCGCACGGGGATATCCAGACTGCGGAAGAACTCCACGGTGTAGCTCCAAAGCTTATCGAACCAGGCCATGCTGTCCTCCGGCTTGCAGACGACTATCATTTCCTGCTTTTCAAACTGGTGCACCCTGTATACGCCGCGCTCCTCTATGCCGTGCGCGCCAACTTCCTTGCGGAAGCAGGGGGAGTAGCTGGTAAGCGTGCGGGGCAGGGTATCTTCATCTATAAAGGTATCTATAAAGCTGCCTATCATGCTGTGCTCGCTGGTGCCGATAAGGTAAAGGTCCTCGTTTTCTATCTTATACATCATGCCTTCCATTTCGGCAAAGCTCATAACGCCGCTTACAACGCCGCTGCGGATCATGAAGGGCGGCACGCAATAGGTGAAGCCCTTGTTTATCATAAAGTCGCGCGCGTAGCTCAATATGGCGCTGTGCAGGCGTGCAATGTCCCCCTTGAGGTAATAGAAGCCGTTTCCGCTCACGCGGCGGGCGGCGTCTATATCAATGCCGTTCACCTTTTCCATTATGTCCACATGGTAGGGTATTTCGTAATCCGGCACAACGGGTTCGCCGAAGCGTTCGCGCTCAACGTTCTCGCTGTCGTCCTTGCCGATGGGTACGGATTCATCTATTATGTTGGGAATTACCAGCATACGCTTGCGGATTTCGGCCTCCAGTTCCGCTTCGCGCGCTTCCAGGGCGGCCATCTCGTCCTGCATGGCCTTAACCTCTTTCTTGGTCTCCTCGGCCTTGTCGCGCTCTCCGCGGGCCATCATGCCGCCTATCTGCTTGGAAAGCACGTTGCGCTGGTTGCGCAGCACGTCCCCGCGGGTGTGATCCTCGCGCCATTCCTTGTCCATGGCAACGACTTCATCCACCATAACGAGCTTTTCATCCTGAAACTTTTTGCGTATGTTTTCCTTCACAAGCTCAGGGTTATTGCGTACAAGCTTAATATCAAGCATAGTATTTCTCCTTTATGTTAAAAATTACATTCTTTCGGGCGCTTCAAGGCCTATAAGGTACAGCCCGTTCTTTATGCATATGCGCGCCGCATCGCAAAGGGCAAGGCGGGCGTTGCGCACGGCGGGGTCGTCGTCCATTATGCGGCAGTCATAATAGAACTTATTGAAGCAGGAGCAAACGTCTATCACCTCGCGGGAGATGAGATACGGCTCGTACTTTTCGGCCGCGGCCTTAACGGTTTCGGGGAAGGCGGCAATGGCCTTGATAAGGGCTGTCTCAGCCTCGCCTGAAAGCAGGGAGCAGTCTACATTGGCCTTATCGTAGCCGTTAGCTTTCCTCAGCACGGAGCAGCAGCGCGCATGGGTATACTGCGCATAGGGGCCGGTCTCGCCGTCAAAATTGAGCATCTTGCTCCAGGAGAAGCTGGTATCCTTTATTCGGCTGTTGTAAAGTATTCCCCAAACTACCGCGCCCACGCCCACGGCGCGCGCGGCGGCCTCCTTATCCTCAAGATCGGGGCTCTTTTCTTTGATTATATCGAGCGTTTTTTCTATTGAGGCGTTCAGAACATCTTCCAGATACACCACGTTGCCGTGGCGGGTGGAAAGCGTGCCTTCCTCCATGGATACCATGCCGAAATTGACATGCACGCAGTCCTTGACCCAGGTTTTTCCCATCAGCTCCAGTACCTTAAAGAACTGCTGGAAATGCAGGTTCTGCTGATATGCAACAACGTATATGCTCTTAACAAAGTCATATGTATTCTTGCGGTATATTGCGGCGGCAAGGTCGCGCGTGGCGTAAAGGGTTGCCCCATCGGACTTTACTATTATGCAGGGGGGCATGTTGTATTCAGAAAGGTCAACTATCTTTGCGCCCTTGTCGGTTTTGAGAAGGCCCTTAGCGTCCAGCTCGTCTATTACGGCCTGCATCTTGTCCTCATAAAAGCTTTCGCCGTTGTAGCTGTCGAACTCCACGCCGAGAAGCTTATATACTTCGCCAACTTCCTTGAGCGTGAGCGTTTTCATCCGCTGCCAAAGGTCGACCGCTTCCGCGTCGCCCTGCTCTATTTTCCTGAACCATGCGCGGGCTTCGTCGTTAAGGCTTTCATCCTTTTCGGCTTCCTCATGGAAGCGGACATAAAGCTTGACAAGCTCCCGAACTGTTGATTCCTCGATGGGCTTTCCGCCGCCCCATTTTTTGTAAGCAACTATCATCTTGCCGAACTGCGTTCCCCAGTCGCCAAGGTGGTTTATGGCAATGGTATTGTATCCCAGCGCCTTATATATCCTGTTAAGGCTGTTGCCTATGGCTGTGGAGGGCAAATGGCCTATATGGAAGGGCTTTGCAATATTGATGGAGGAAAACTCCACGCAAACGTTTTTGCCCTGTCCTTCGCTGCTGTGGCCGTAATTTTCGCCTTCGTTAAGCACGCGCATTATCGTTGCTGCGGCTGCGCCGGCCCTGTCCTCAAAGAAGTTAAGGTAGCCGCCGGCAACCTCCGCACGGGTTATGCCCGCGGGCAGGGCAAGCTTATCCTTCAGCTCCGCAGCTATTGCCGCGGGGGCCTTGCGCATAGCCTTAGCCAGGCGGAAGCAGGGGAAGGCATAGTCCCCCATGCTGCTGTCCGGCGGAATCTCTATATAGCTCAAAAGCTCCGCGGCATCAATGCCCGTTGCGGCGGATATGGCAAGTGCAATGTCGTTCCTGGTATCCATAGTCAACTCCTAAAGTAAATTACTTATTAGACGAATCAGTATACCATATTTATGGCAAAATGTTAAGTAAAAACAAACTTTACGCCAAAGTTCAAAGTATAAATTGCCAACAGGGTGCCGTAATGCTATAATCAGGCCATGGAAAAGAACGCACCGAAGAAGAAAAAGCGGCTTACACCGCTGGATATCATACTTTATTGCATAAGCGCGGCGCTGCTGATAGGCGGCGTGGCGCTGATAATTCGCCAATATGTGCTGATAAGCGACTATGTTGACCCGCCGCAGCCGAGCATCACGCCAACGGCCGTGCCAACGCCCATGGCAACGCCGAATCCGAGCGAGACGCCCGTGCCCACCGCGGAGCCAACACCCACGCCGTATCAATATACGCGCAGCGCGCCCAAGGTCATATATTTCATTGATGCGCAGGTCATGGCAGAGGTTTACCCCGTTGGGCTTATAGAGGAGGGCGACAAGAAGGGCCAGATGGACACCATTGAGGATCCGGACGTGGCGGCATGGTATGAGCCCGGCCCCGCACCCGGGGAGCAGGGCAACGCGCTGGTGAACGGGCACAAAAGCTGGAAGGGCAAGATAGGCCGCTTCAGCGTGCTGTGGAACATGGAAGAAGGGCAGAAGGTAGCCATCGAGCGGGAGGACGGCAGCGTGCTGTACTTCAGGGTTACGAGCGTGGACTTCTATCCGTATAACGATTATCCCGAAAGCGTTATGGATATGGAGAGCGACACGGCGAAGATGACGCTGATAACCTGCTACGGCGATTTTGACCGCTCTGCGGGCACAAGCGAGCAGCGCTGCGTGGTTGTGTGCGATCTGATAACCGACGGCACGGAGAACGAACCGGCAGCCGAATAAAGAGTTTTTAGCAAGAAAAAGCCCTGCAATACGGGCTTTTTTGATACCCATAAGGCATGAAAACCAAAAAAGTGCAAAAAAATTCGAACTGGGTGCTTGACATAATCGGATTCTTGGGTTAGAATATACGAGCGCGCTGAGGAAAGCACAAAGCACCACGGCGAACGGCAAAGCGTGAGAGCGCAATGCGGGAATAGCTCATTCGGTAGAGCGCTGCCTTGCCAAGGCAGAGGTGGCGGGTTCGAGCCCCGTTTCCCGCTCCACTATGCACCCTTAGCTCAGTTGGTAGAGCACCTGACTCTTAATCAGGGTGTCCAGGGTTCGAGCCCCTGAGGGTGTACCAAAGAAAAGCATCTGCTAATGCAGGTGCTTTTTTGTTGTGTATTTAGAGGTTGTGCGTTGCGCACCAAAAGGCTCCACCGTGAAGCGGGGTTTGGAGTTGAGCGCCGCCTGTGGCGGATGAAGCGAAACGAAGAACGGGCAGGAACAGGGAGAATTACGAACGAATGTGAGTAAGGCGACCTTGTTCCAACCTGGGCTCAAATTAGGCGGATTGTCTGAGGGGGAACACCTCGCGGCACTTGGCGGCTCTGAGTTATTTCCCTTTTGTCATGGCTTCGCCATGCCACTTTCCCCGCAAGCGGGGACAGCTTTTGGTTAGCGGTAGCACGTAAGCCTCATTCTTTGACGCAGAAATTCATCGTCGAAGCTGCGTCGGGGAAAAAAGTCAGATATTTAGCCTGTTTCGACGATAGTGACGCAAGTGACGATAGTGTGCAGGGCCATTA
>OLSD01000214.1_pt1 | contig 65568 bp, 63 predicted proteins | sample 1672211 | NCBI WGS metagenome assembly OLSD01 (sample SAMEA3136659, study PRJEB25190) | human gut metagenome | reverse complement strand
CAGGCGTTTTCTTTTTCAAATAAAAAGAAAATGCCGAAACGCGGGAAGTATAAAAATTTTGATTATTGGGGGACGCGAAGGTAGAGTGCGAATTTTACAATTTTATATCATGCCGCTCGCGCGGCAACGGTGCGTCGAGGTCGCCGCACCCTACAAAATACGCGCCAATAAATTGTGCAATTTTCGCGGGCGGATGGTATCCGCCCCTACAAGCTAACTTCGGCATTACACCGAGCTTCACCTACAAATAAAGCCGCAATATGCGGCTTATTTTTCTTCCTTATGGTTCATTCCGCCCTCGACAACGTCTTTGCCCGTGAGCACGACCCAGATGGTGCGGAAAAATATTTTTGTGTCAAACAAGAGCGATCTGCGCTCGATGTATTCGCGGTCATATTCCGCCTTTTCCTCGTCGGAGAGGCAGTCTCTGCCGTTGACCTGCGCCCAGCCGGTCAGCCCCGGGCGAACGGAATATACTCCGTATTCGCGGCGAAGCTCGCGGATGTGGCTCTCTTCGGGGATCAGCGGACGCGGACCGATGAAGCTCATGTCGCCCGCGAGAACATTGAACAGCTGCGGCAGTTCGTCGAGGCTTGTCCTGCGCAGGAACTTGCCCGAACGGGTGATAAACTCATCCGACTGTTCAAAATCGGCGGTCGAAAGATTCGGCGCACCGTTTTTCATCGTGCGGAATTTTTTGATTTTGAACAGCTCGTCGCCCTTACCGACCCTATTTTGTCTGAACACGACAGGCAGACCGTCATCACAGATTATTATCAGGCAGATAATAAGCATCAGCGGAGACAGAAAGATGATAGCCAGCAGGCTGAGCAAAACGTCCAGGAAACGCTTCATTAAACAGAACACGCCTTTCATTTATTGCAGATACGGCACAGCGTCAACGGCTGCCCCAGAAAATATAGTCGCTGATAAGCACCGCACGCACGGGTGCGCCTTCGAGTCCGCCGAGCTTCACGGGGGCTGCAAAGAGATAATAGTCGCCGGGGGCAACCTCGCTCAGGTCAAGTCCCTCGAGCACGCAGATTCCTGCGCCCAAGAACGCCTTGTGCGGCGCTACCTGGTCGCCCTTTATGCCGACGGAGAGGGAATCCGTTCCGATGAGCCTGAGCCCGATATCGGCGAGTTCATCCGCGGCGCTGCTGTGAAAATAAGCCTTGCCGCCGCCCTTTATGAGCAGGCGTTCGCATTTCTGCGGGAACTTTTCGTTGATATCCTCGCCCGTTATCGCGCCCTCAGGCACCTCGATGACCGTGCACGGACCGATAAACGGCTCGAGCGGCACTTCGTCTATGCTCGCGCCGCCGTCAATGAAATGCAGGGGCGCGTCGGCATGAGTGCCGGTGTGTACGCACGAGAAGAGCGTGGACAGGTTGCAGCTCGAATTTTCGCCTATCCGGCTGACGAACTCCGCATGCGGCAGAGGGTCGCCCGGATATATTTCGGTTTTGAGCGCGTCGCGCGAAATGTCGATAATGTTCATGTTATCAGTCCTGGTTCTTGAGCGACTCCATCTTGAGATAAGCGTTGATGAAGCCGTCTATGTCGCCGTCCATAACGGCGTTGATGTTGCCGTTTTCAAAGCCGGTGCGGTGATCCTTGGCGAGGGTGTAGGGCATAAAGACATAGGAGCGGATCTGGCTGCCCCAGCCGATCTCTTTCTGGTCGCCCTTGATATCCTCGATTTTGTCGAGATGCTCGCGCTCTTTTATCTCGAGGAGCTTCGATTTGAGCATCCTCATCGCGACCTCGCGGTTCTGATGCTGGCTGCGCTCGATCTGGCAGGAGACGACGATGCCGGTCGGGATATGCGTTATACGCACGGCGGACGAGGTCTTGTTGACCTTCTGACCGCCCGCGCCGCTCGCGCGGTAGGTGTCGACTTTAAGATCGTCGGGATTTATTTCAACTTCTATATTGTCATCGATTTCGGGCATGACTTCGAGGGAAGCGAAAGATGTGTGTCTGCGTCCCGATGAATCGAACGGGGAGACACGGACAAGGCGGTGAACGCCCATCTCGCCCTTGAGATAGCCGTATGCATTCTCACCCTCGACGAGCAGAACTGCGGATTTGAGACCCGCCTCGTCGCCGTCAAGGAAATCGAGCATGCTGACCTTGAAGTCGTGCTTCTCGCCCCAGTGCTGATACATACGGACGAGCATCTGCGTCCAGTCCTGCGCCTCGGTTCCGCCCGCGCCCGCGTGGAAAGTCAGCAGTGCGTTCTTCGCGTCGTATTCGCCGTTCAGAAGCGTGCTGAGGGTCTGCTTCTCGAGCTCGTCCTCAAATTTTGTAACGCCCTCGCGGCACTCGTCGAACATGGAGAGGTCCTCCTCCTCGTCGGCGAGCTCTATAAGAGTCATCGTGTCGTCAAAAGCGGTCTCGAGCGAAGTATAAGCCGCGACCTTATTTTTGAGCTGGCTTATTCTCTGGAGCACCTTCTGCGAATTTTCGATATCGCCCCAGAACTCCTCTGCGGCGGTCTGCTCCTCAAGCTTCGCAATCTCTTCTTTAAGCGCGTCGAGACCGAGAGCCTCGCGCAGCTCGGAGAGCTTCTGTTTATTATCGTTGAGCTCAAGTCTCAACTCTTCAAATTGCAGCATACAAAAACCTCGTTATCAAAAAAGTTAATTTTATACACATAACATTATACAAAAAGCAACACACAAAGTAAAGCAAAAATTGATATGACGCGCAAAACAGAATATTTTGCCGCCTGCCAAAAGTATTGACTTGCCGCAAAATTATATTCTATAATGTGTTTGCAATAATTTCGCGAAACGGAGATGGAAAAATGAAAAACAAAACGGCAAAATTTATCGCGCTTTTACTCGCAGTGTTTATTTTTCCACTTAGCTTTTCCGCCTGCAAGAGCGGGAATACAGAGCTCTCCGCAGAGAGCGTCGCCGATATCTGCATAGAGAACAGGCAGGTATGGGAGTTTGGCGAAATTTCCGTCGGAAACTGCGGATATTGCTTTATCGACCTCGATTTTGACGGCATGCCGGAGCTCGTGTCGACCTCGACGCAGGGCAACGGACTTTTCACGACCGACTTTTTCTATAAAATAAACGCTGAAAAAAGCGCCGTTGAATCGCTCCAGCTTTCGGGGAACGGCAATGCGGATTTCAAGCTTAACGCGGCGCAGGACGGCGATTATATGAAGCTCCTGCGGGACGGGGACGGCAATATGTTCTATTTCTTTTGCAGCTATGCCCGCGCGTCCGCCGGAAACTATGCTGTGAGCTACAGCCGCGTGACCGTTTCGGGCGGCAAGGTTCAGTCCGAGCTTCTGTTCTCCGAGGATGTTTATACTAACGAAGACTCGCAGTCGGAGCACAAATATTACTCCTACGCCGACGGCAAGCAGACGGAGCTCAGCGAGCAGGAATATAAAAACACTTTTGACTCATTTTTGGCGGATAACACGGATATGCACCTGACCGCAGGTTACATAGACAACAACGAATTTTCCGCCGCCGATTCCGCAAAACAGCGCGAGATGCTCGCCGAGTCTTACCGCGCCTTCGGCTATGACAAGACCGCAAATTGACAGAATTACCCCTCGACCGGCGGCAAATTGCCCCAAAAACGGTGACTTGACTGACGCTCCCGTGACAAATCCGGCGGGCGGTGCTATGATACGCAGCGGAGGTGATCGAAATGGTCAACAAATCAACATTCGGTCAGTTTTTGCGTCAAAAGCGAAACGAAAAGGGGATGACCCAAAAGGAGCTCGCAGAAAAACTTTTTCTCAGCGAATCCGCAATATCAAAATGGGAGAAGGGCAAAAGCTATCCCGACATAACAATGATACCCGATATCTGTTCGGCGCTCGACATTTCGGAGCACGAGCTGATAAGCGGCGCGAACGACACGGAGTATCACGAGATGAAACGTGACGCGCGCATATTCAGGAAGCTGACCGGGACATTCTTCTGGGGCTTCACGGGCGCGTATGCATCGGCACTCGTCATATGTTTTATATGCGACCTCGCGGTGAATCACAGATTCACTTTCTTCCCCGTGGTTTTCGGCAGTCTGTTGACGGCGTTTTCGTTCGTCCCGACATTCACGCGCTTTACCGAAAAGCATAAGCTCGCGGTGTTCACGGGCTCGACCTATCTCTCGCTCGTCCTGCTCTTTGTCATCTGCTGCGCAAAGTACGGGCAGAACTGGTTCGGCTCGGCGGCACTCGGTACTCTGCTCGGGTATATCGCGGTGTTCGCGCCGTTTTTGCTCAGGCACTATATGCCCGCAAGGGGACGCAGATTTATTCCCGCCGTATACTTTTTGCTGTTCTTCGCCTGCCTAGCCCTGCTCGTTTCGGCGGCAAGAATAACGAATGTATTCAGCCTGCCCAAGGGACTGCTCATTGTGCTCTATTCATTTATTCCATTCGCGGTGACTGCCGTCATGCATATTATCTGCAAGCACCCGCTGATAAACGCCTCGGTCGATGTCCTCGCGTTCGGCTCGGTTATATATGCTCTGCCGCGTTTTCTCACCGCTGTGCTCGGTAGCGTAGAGGGCGCGAACTACGCCGTGAATTTCGCCGACTGGGCGCATTTCGCAAACGGCAATGTATATCTGCTCATTTTAATATTCACGCTCGCGGTTTCAGTATCATTGCTCGCGGCAGGTATCGCAAAACTGCGCCGCACGCGTTGACACATGGCAGATTATGTAATATAATATACCAAAATCGTGTGGATTTTTCCGAACCTAACGGGTTTATTTTTCGCCATGCACCTTTTCGGTGCGTGGCTTTTTTGATGAAAAGAGGGGTTATTTTGCAAAACAGGAAGCTGAAAATTCCGAGCGAGGTCGTTTATATCCTCGCCGTCGCGCTGCTCTCGCTCGCGGTCGCAATGCTCACGGCGGCGAACTTCGGCGTGTCGATGATAGTCGCGCCGGCATATCTTCTGAGCCTGAAAGTCGGAATTCTCACATTCGGCCAGGCGGAATATGTAATTCAGGCGGGGCTGTTTATTATCTTCTGCATCGTCATGCGCGGATTCAGGGCGGTGTATCTCTCGTCTTTCGTGACCTGCCTTATCTACGGCGCGGCGCTCGATCTCTGGAGGTGCATCCCGTTCTTTAATCCTAATGTCACCACGCCCGGGAGCATGTCCATGCCGATAAGAATACTTCTTTTTATCTTCGGCGTGCTGCTGACCTCGTTCTCGGTCGCGATGTTTTACAAAACCTATCTCTATCCGCAGGTCTACGACTTCTTCGTCAAGGGCGTCAGCGGAAAGTTCGGCATAAAGCTGTCGCGCTTCAAGACCTGCTTCGATTTATCCTGCCTCGCGGTGGCGGCGATAATGTCGCTCGCGTTTTTCAGGCGCTTTGAGGGCATCGGCTGGGGCACGCTCGTTATCGCCTCGATAAACGGTACGATAATCGGCTTCTTCTGCCGCCTGTTTGATAAATTTTTCGACTTTACGCCGCTGTTCAAAAAATTCGCCGCTCATTTTGAGCTCGGGAAAAAGCAGTGACATACTTTCCCGCAGGGGAGTTTTCTTCACAAAAAGTTTGATTTTTTCCCCTTGACTGCACGCCCCGCAGAGTGCATTATACATTTGACGAGATAAAATTACTTCACGGGAGGAGACATAAAATGAGCACATTCCCCGATGTAAAGAAAAAGTTAGGCTTCGGCTGCATGCGACTGCCCATGGACGGCGAAAAAGTAGATTACGCCGAATTCACAAAGATGGTTGACGAGTTCATGGCGCAGGGCTTCAACTATTTCGACACCGCACGCGTCTACATCGGCGGTCAGGGCGAGACGGCGATACGCGACTGCGTCGTAAAGCGCTATCCCCGCGACAGCTTCATTCTCACCGACAAGCTTTCCGATTCGCTGTTTAACAGCGAGGACGAGATACGCCCGCTTTTTGAAAAGCAGCTCGAGAGCTGCGGAGTGGACTACTTCGACTTCTACCTCCTACACTCGCAGACGAAGTCGATATTTGAAAAATACAAGAAGCTGCACGCCTATGAGCACGCGTTCGAGCTGAAAAAAGAGGGCAAGGTAAAGCACGTCGGCTTCTCGTTCCACGACACCGCCGACGTACTCGACGAAATGCTTAACGAATACCCGGAGATTGAGGTGGTTCAGATCCAGCTCAACTACATCGACTTCGACGATCCCGCCGTTCAGGCGCGGCTGTGCTATGAGGTCTGCCGCAAGCACAACAAGCCCGTAATAGTCATGGAGCCTGTCAGGGGCGGAAAACTCGCCGACATTCCCGAACAGGGCAAGGCTATATTCGACGCTCTTCACGGCGGCAGCCCGGCGAGCTACGCGATACGCTACGCAGCGGATTTCGACGGCGTATTCATGGTGCTATCCGGCATGAGCAGCTTAGAGCAGATGAACGATAACCTGTCGTTTATGAAGGACTTTAAGCCCCTGAGCCATGAGGAGAGACGGGCGATAGCGGAGGTCTGCGACGTTATACGCGCGACCCACACCATCCCCTGCACCGCGTGCCGCTACTGCACGGACGGCTGCCCCGAGCATATCCTTATCCCCGACCTGTTCTCGTGCATGAACGCAAAGCAGCTCTGCCGCGACTGGAACTCGGACTGCTACTATGAGGTCTACACCGAGAATCACGGCAAAGCGTCGGACTGCATCGGCTGCGGAAAGTGCGAGCACTCGTGCCCTCAGCACCTGCCCATACGTGAGCTGCTCAAGGAGGTTGCAAAAACCTTTGAGAGCGAAGAGGCAGAATAAGTTTTCGCTCAGAAGAGAATATAAAAACCGACCGCTTCGGTTTCCCATCGCGGTCGGTTTTTGTAATTTTATTGAAATAGGCAATCCGACAAAATTGAATTTATCTATGCATTCGCAGATCTCGTGGGTGTTTTTGTTCTTATCTTGGGGTTTACCTGCAATAGATGTCAATCGCCTTTGCCGCGAACGAGGCTATGCCCTCGCCACCGTCAGCTCTTCAAGCAGAGCGCCGAGCTGCATGATAAACGCGATTTCGCCCGCGGCGAAAATCTCACCGATGCAGATAGACGCTATGAGCGCCATAGAGACGAGCACATCCGCCGCCGTCTTTGAGCTCGACTGCGTATAGCCCGACGCCCTCTTCGCGGTAGCGGTGCAGCTGATTATCGAGCCACGCCTGCGCTTCACTGTCCGAAAAGGCGCTCTCATATGCGTACATTGTTTTTTTCGTCCTGCAATATTCCGCACAGATTGAAATAATCATTCCGATTGAATTTTCTCAGCACGAGCCTATCGGTTTGAGCAAAAATTTCTTTATTCATCTGCATTTTTCATGTTCCTGCGGACGTGTTCTTTTATCGCCGAAAACGACTCGTCGCTGATGTCGTGCTCCATTTTGCACGCATCTTCGGTGGCAGTCTTTTCGTCAACGCCGAGACGGACGAGGAACTTCGAGAGCAGGGTGTGGCGCTCATATATTTTCTTCGCCACATCGAGCCCCGATTCGGTGAGGGTCAGATACCCGTCCTTGTCCATGAGAAGATAGCCGCCCTGTTTGAGAAGTCCGACAGCACGGCTGACGCTCGGCTTTGAAAATCCCATATATTCGGCGACATCGAGCGAGCGCACAACGCCGTTTTTTGAAAGCACATAGACGGTTTCGAGATACATTTCGCCCGATTCCTGAAGATGCATATCTGTTCCTCCCTTTTAGGTGTGTATATTGTTATATATTAAAGGTATGATATCACTTCACTTAGGAAAAATCAAGGGCGGGAAGATATGTATGAAATGTCCAAAGCAGGCGGTTAGCATAAGCTAATCATTTGTGGATGTCGCCGAAATTGCGTTTTACGGCAAAAAATTGAAAAAAGTCTATTGACAGGGAACAACTATAGGAGTACCATATATCACGGTTAGCGGGTGCTAATCAATTTTAAAGCCCCAAGGTTAGCGTATGCTAATCCCGGAAATACAAAAGAGGAAGAGGGACTCAATATGATGCCTTTGATGTTCGCGCAGGTCGGCGAAGAGAATATCATCAAGAAGATAGGCGGCAGCCCGGAAGTAAAACAGCATCTCGAAAATCTCGGATTTGTCGTCGGCGGCACTGTAAAGATAGTCAACGCCCTGGGCGGAAATGTTATAGTCAACGTCAAGGAGTCGCGCGTTGCCATCAGCGAAGAGATGGCGAAGAAAATCATGATATGACGGCGCTGCGGCGCAGTACATATAGTGTTGTGCCCAATAGGTACAAACCGCCCGATAAACGGCTGATTTCGGATGCAGAGCAGTTCTGAAGCAAACTTCAAAACCGATTTGTCCCCATTGGTCACAACACCACCAAGAGAAAAAGCACAAAAGGAGGATATAAGCAATGAAAACTCTCAGGCAGGCTAAGATCGGCGAAACGGTCAAGGTAGTCAAGCTCCACGGAGAGGGCGCAACAAAGCGCCGCATCATGGACATGGGACTGACCAAGGGCGTGGAGGTCTATATCCGTAAGGTCGCGCCTCTCGGCGATCCGGTCGAGATCACGGTGCGCGGCTATGAGCTCTCGCTCAGAAAGGCCGACGCGGACATGATCGAGGTCGAATAAGACCCCGCGCAGAAAAGCTGATATAATTTCAAGAAAGAGAGGCTATCAAAATGGATTTACGCATTGCTCTTGCGGGTAACCCCAACAGCGGTAAAACCACATTGTTCAACGCTCTCACCGGTTCGAACCAGTTCGTCGGTAACTGGCCGGGCGTTACGGTTGAGAAAAAAGAAGGAAAACTCAAAAAGCATGACGGCGTTATCATCACCGACCTTCCCGGTATCTACTCGCTCTCGCCCTATACCCTTGAGGAAGTCGTCGCGAGAAACTATCTTATTGATGAGCGCCCGGACGCTATACTTAACATAATCGACGGTACGAACCTCGAAAGAAACCTCTATCTCACCACCCAGCTGACCGAGCTCGGCATCCCCGTTGTTATCGCCATCAACATGATGGACGTCGTCAAGAAGAACGGCGACAAGATAAACGTCGATGAGCTCTCCCGCCAGCTCGGCTGCAAGATAGTCGAGATTTCCGCCCTTAAAGGTGACGGAGTCATGGACGCTGCCGAGGCTGCCATTGAGGCTGCAAAGAGCACCAAAACTGTTCCGATGCATACATTTGAAGGTTCCGTCGAGCACGCTCTCGCGCACATTGAAGAGGCCGCCGTCCACGGACTCCCCGAGGAGCAGCAGAGATGGTACGCTATCAAAATCTTCGAGCGCGACGACAAGGTGCTTGCAAAGCTCAACCTCGACAAGGCGATCCTTGAGCACATCGAGGGCGACATTAAAGAGGTCGAAAAAGAGATGGACGACGACGCGGAGTCGATTATCACCAATGAGAGATATATCTACATCGCGTCTATCATAAAAGCCTGCTACAAAAAGAAGAACGTCGGCAAGCTTTCGACCTCCGACAAGATCGATAAGGTCGTCACAAACCGCTGGCTCGGACTTCCGATATTCGCAGTTATCATGTTCCTCGTCTACTACATCTCCATGGTTACTGTCGGCTCGTTCGCGACCGACTGGATGAACGACGGAGTGTTCGGCGACGGCTGGCACCTGCTCGGCATCGGCTCGAAGGCTTATTCGACCGACGCTGATGACTACACCGCAGCTACCGAGGCTGTCAGAGCATTCACCGGCATTGACTTCGGCGCAGAAGATTTTGACGCCGACAAGGCTCTTGCCGAGATGAAGGCTTATCAGCCCACAGCGGACACCGCAACGGTTGATGTTGAGGATGAGGAGACCCTCGCCGTCAACGCCATGACCGCTTATTATTCGGCAATCCCCGCAAACCTCTCCAAGGCTGACAAAGAAGCAACAGTAGGCATGACCTATGTTGACGCTGTCAAGTACCTTGAAGAGAAGGGCTTCGACGAGCCCGATCCCGCCGCTTACGGCGTGTGGGTGCCCGGCATTCCGGTTCTCGTCGGCAACGGACTTGAAAAGGTCGGCGCAGCCGACTGGCTCAGTGGACTTATCAACGACGGTATCGTAGCCGGCGTCGGCGCTGTCCTCGGCTTCGTTCCCCAGATGCTCGTCCTGTTCCTGCTCCTCGCATTCCTTGAGGCGTGCGGCTACATGGCTCGTATCGCATTCGTCCTTGACCGTATATTCCGCAAGTTCGGTCTTTCCGGTAAATCCTTCATCCCGATGCTTATCGGCACCGGCTGCGGCGTTCCCGGAATTATGGCTTCGCGTACCATTGAAAATGAGCGCGACCGCCGTATGACCATAATGACAACAACATTCATCCCCTGCGGCGCTAAGGTACCGTTCATCGCCATGATCGCAGGTGCGCTCTTCGGCGGCTCCGCTCTGGTATCGACCTCCGCTTACTTCATCGGCATGGCGGCTATCATCTGCTCGGGCATCATGCTCAAGAAGACCAAGATGTTCTCCGGCGATCCCGCTCCGTTCGTTATGGAGCTTCCCGCCTATCACTGGCCGACCCTCAAGAACGTCCTCCGCTCCATGTGGGAGCGCGGCTGGTCCTTCATCAAGAAGGCAGGTACAATCATCCTTCTTTCAACTATTGTTGTCTGGTTCACCTCTTACTTCGGCTTCGTAGACGGCCACTTCGGAATGCTTGCAGAGGATCAGCTTGATCAGTCCCTGCTCGCAAAGGTCGGCTCGGCTATCGCCTGGATCTTCGTTCCGCTCGGCTGGGGCAACTGGCAGGCTACCGTCGCTTCAATCACCGGACTTGTCGCAAAAGAGAACATCGTCGGTACGATGGGCATCCTCTATGGCGCAGAGGGCAACGTTTATGCAACCCTTGCAAAGGCGTTCACCGGCCTGACCGCTTATTCGTTCCTCGTCTTCAACCTTCTGTGCGCTCCCTGCTTCGCAGCTATCGGCGCTATCAAGCGTGAGATGAACAGCGCAAAGTGGACCTGGTTCGCAATCGGCTATCAGTGCGGCTTCGCCTATGTTATCTCCCTTATGATAAATCAGTTCGGCAACCTCTTCACCGGCAACATCCACGGCGCAGTTGATATCGTAAGCCTTGTGTTCGCGTTCATCTTCCTCGCCCTGATAATCTTCATGCTCGTGCGCCCCTACAAAGAGGCCACAAAGCTCGCGTCCGATGTAAAGGTCACAAAATAAACCAAGCTATATGCTGTGAAAGGAGTCTTCCGAAATGCTCGCGTGGTTATCAAAGAATATTGCAACCATTATAATATGCCTTGTGCTTGCCGTTATCGTGGCGCTGATAATATTCAGCCTCGTAAAAAATAAGAAAAAAGGCAAATCCTCCTGCGGCTGCAACTGTGCCCACTGTGCTATGGCAGGCTCCTGCCACAGCGCGAATCAGCAAAAGGGCAAAAAGCACAGCTGATAAGCACAACAGAACAGAAAAAGGACGCAGTGCAAACTGCGTCCTTTTGCATATCCCGGTGGATTTTTCCGCGCTTTGCTGATATAATCAAAGAAAACCGCTCATATCGGGGGTGCAAAACTTGATATTTCAATTCGGCGAATACAAAATCGATGTTGATGTTGAAAAGACACGGCAGTTCTATGACCGCGCCAAAACGGTCAGCGAGGGGTGCCAATGCGACGGGTGTCTTAACTTCGGGAGAGCCGTCGACAAACTTCCGCAGAATATCCGGGACTTTTTCTCCGCGCTCGGCGTTGACATGAAAAAAATCTGCGAATGTTATGTCTATTGCGCCAAAGACGAAAACACGCTGTACTACGGTGGATTTTGCCACATCTGCGGAACTTTACTCAGCGGCAAAAGCGCGTGGAAACCGACAAGCGACTCTACAGCCTGTTGGGACGAAAAAGCAACATATCCGCTCTCGCCGAATTTTGGCGTTTCGTTCAGCGACCGTATCGACATGCCGGAGCCGGATTTTCCTCTTCCAGTTATTCAGCTCGACTTCGATGCGGATATCCCGTGGGTGCTCGGAAAGAGGAACAGCTATATTGACGGATGGTGAGGCGGCAAAAATGAGCAAATACAACGCACTTTGGGAATATGTCAAAAACAGCGGCGCGCATTCGCTGAGGCTCACTTTTGACGAAATACAAAATATAGCTGGCGTGCCGATAGACCACTCGTTTTTTAACTTCAAAAAGGAGCTTGCGGATTACAGCTATCGGGTCGGGAAAATCTCGATGAAAGAAAAGACTGTGAGTTTTGAGAAGGAATAAAATTGTGCGAACTTCGCGGGCGGATAACATCAGCTTCAGCAAGGTTGTGATGATTTCCAATATTACGGCGGTTGACCGTTGCCGATACTTATATCCGCAAATTCCTATCCGCCTAATACTCACAGCCCATCAGCAGCCTTTCACCTCCTCCGAGCATTTACATTTTGGAAAAAATATGCTATAATGCGGGCACAAAACTCTGGGGAGAGATAATAAGATGATAAGATTGGCATCGGTCGGCGATGCGGGAGAGCTTGAGCGCCTCAATGCAGAGTTCAACGGCAAGGGCAAGACTACGGAAGAAAGCATTCGCGCCTCGCTTCTTACAAACAGGCGCGAGATTGTCATCGTTGCGGACGGCAACGGAGGACGGCTCGCCGGCTTCGTCTGCGTTCAGCTGAAAAAATCGTTCTGCTACGACGAATATATGCCCGAGATAACGGAGGTCTATGTCCGTCCCGAGTATCGCGGGCGGGGAGTCGCGCGGGAAATGTTGACCTTCGCGCAGGAATACTGCAAAAAAATATACCCGCTCCACAGCTTTGAGCTGCTGACGGGCAGCGATAACACTGCCGCACAAAAGCTCTATTCTGCCCTCGGCTTCGAGTGCGACGGCGAAATGCATATGTCAAAGCAGGTAAAATAATTTGAGAGAATCGCAGGAACAGAGCTATGAGAATAATAAATACTTTTGATAAAATACCCGGCTGCTTTAAGAACAGCGCATTTGATTTGGATGCATGGAGAGTATACGCCCGTGCGATTTCGCCGGAGCTTGGCGAAAAATGCGAACGGGATTCGAGGGAATATGATTTCAATAACGACGTGCTGCCCGTAGTCAATAACGTGCTGCTCAACAGGGACGCGGCGATTGCGGCAAACGACTCCTTTGTCGCCGTGACCGACAAGCTTGCGAGCAATATAGAGCGGCTTTTTGAAAACGGCGTCGAGACGGATATTATTCTCTATTTGGGGCTGTGTAACGGCGCGGGCTGGGCGACGGCGCTTGACGGCAGAGACGCGGTTTTGCTCGGAATAGAAAAAATTATCGAATTGAATTGGCAGGATGAATCCGCCATGCAGGCTCTGATTTTTCATGAAATAGGCCACATATGGCATAAAACCTACGGGAATCTCTATCCCGAGGCTCGGTCAGAGGGCGAAAATTCACTGGCTCAGCTCTATCAAGAGGGACTTGCCATGGTCTGCGAACATATTTTATGCCAAGATGACAGATACTATCATCAAAATCAAAACGGCTGGCTCGATTGGTGCAAGGAAAACGAAGCCGAAATAAAGCGTGAATATCTCCGACGCGTCGACAAAAATATCAGCACGCAGGATTTCTTCGGGGATTGGTGTAGCTACAAAAATCACAGCGACGTGGGCTATTATTTGGGTTGCGAGTTCGTCAAATATTTGCGACGGCAATACTCGCTTGTCGATATAGCAAGCCTCAATGTCAATCAGTTATATAATCATTTTAAGGAGTTTGCGTCGGCCGAATAAACGGATGGCAAGCAGCAAAAAAGCTTTTATATAGAAAGAGCGTACTGTTCGCGGCGTTTTTGATTATTTGAGATATCAGAATTATCATGATTATACCGGCAGTGTTATCGGTTTGTTATCGAGACTGATAACACTCGACCTACAGCTATGATAACAGTAAGCTATGCCGCTTCGAAATATTGTGTTTTTACTTAGAAAAGCGAGAACTTATATGTTACTAAGAAACATATAAGGCAAGTTGTTCTATGATTTCTTCATGCTTATGCTAAGAAAATTTCTCTCATTTAATATATTTTTCTCCGCCTTGACGGTATGTCAAAACGGAATTTTTATCGAATATGTAAAAGGCTTCCGCCCCTAACAGGGCAGAAGCCTTAAAAATTATGCGATTTTTAGGTTTAGTTGTAAGCCAAGTGTTACTATTTCATCTGTTGCAAAAACGAGTACTCGAAAAGTGCCGAGTCCCGAAACCCGCATAAATACTGGGCTTTTCGGCACATCTAAACCAAAGGGAACTACTCCCACTCGCTCCCAGAAACCGTGACCTAAACGATTTTGTATAGACCGTTTAGCTCCGATTATCAGGATTACTTAGATTATCCAAGAATTACGGTGTATCATAATTCCTGTTGTCATTGTGTTGTCACGCCGATAAAGATATTATAATTTGGAGATAGCAATTTTTCAAGAGAATAATGCCAATTCGTACATCCATTTTACTTCTCTTATCGAAAGCCTAGCACCAAAGGATATACCACTAATTAATTTTGGTACCGCAACTCGAACAAAATTTAGATCCTGGGTTAATGGGGGCACCGCACTCAGTACAAAAAGCCGGCTTTTTTACTTCAATTTTATTGCCACACTCAGGACAAAATTTTGCATTTGCCGCTAATTTTGTATGGCAGTTGGGGCACTCGGTGTCCTCCGGGACAGCCGAAGGAACATCAGCAATTGGAGCAACGGATGTTTCCTGTACAGCCATCGCATTATTGAAACTCTGGACAGCACTATCAATGTCGGGCAAAATATATTCTTTGATTTTTTCCGAATAACGACACAGATATTCATCGAAATCAAAGTGGCTTGGATCTTTTTTTGAAGAAACAAAAGTTTCCTTGAGTTCTTGTCCAACTTCCTTAAAGGCACCTAAGAGTGAATCGTCACTGCTCTCTTCATCAATATCAAGAACAGGAACACCATCAAAATACGGTACAAACTTGTTGAGAAACATAAATTCATCAGTCTTTAATATTAAACCACTTGCGCTCTTCGCCAAGACGGTAAAGAAGTCTCGGACCAAATACAAGTATTCTAAGTTTTTATTAGCCTTATCCTTGGCTTTTCTCAGATCACTTTTTTCTCTAAATGACAACTTAACGCCTTTTTTCTCCTGAATCTGCTCGATAAGCGCTTTCGTCTCGATTTCCAATTCGGCAATTGCTTTACCAATGCGATCTATATTGGCTTTTATGTACTTGCAATAACCGCTGGTCTGCTCGCAATTCTCTTTCTTTTTAAGCCCGTCCTCCACTTTTTCAAAGATCTTTGAACTGGCCATTTTCCCGATTGTGCCGAGTAAACTCATATATATCCTCCTGCTATTAGCGTTTTTTTATTTAACTGGCGGAACAGGTGGAGCAAATAGCCTTTTCAACTCATCTGTTTCTCCCGCTTTGGTCCACGCAACCATTCCGGTCTTCCAAACCAAACTATCTGTCTTAAGTTGACCGGTCGCAGCCATCTGCTGTAGTACTTGCAGATCATAAGGTCCGGTTGCTTGCCCGTTCACCGCAACGTGATATGCAACAACAGGAACGGGTGGAGGTGTTGCTCCGCTCGGTGCGGTTTGATTAACACCAGTCATTGAGTTGTTCATAATTCCGGCAATATTCTGACCGACAGCACCGCCGAGAGCCATTCCCGCCATCATAGCGGCAGGATTAAACCCTGTACCGCCGTTCCCTAAATCAACTCCGCCGGCGCCGTTTTCACCCATATGTCCCAGAGCCTCAGCACCGGCAATGCCGACTTCAGCTTGCTTTTCAACTTGGAAAGCACCGATATTACCAGACTGTGTCTGTTTGTGCATTGCGTACTGTCCTTCTTCACGCTGTATACGCAGCCTTTCAACATAATCTTCTGTTTCGGCTTGTACTTTGGTAGCAGTAACGTCCTTGGTTACAGCCATTAACTGTCTGTAACCATCGCTTGATTTGTCAATTTCTATTGCGCCTATGTCCACGCCGGAAACATCTACGCCAAAAGTCTCTTTTAATCTTTCGCTTATGTCATATTCAGCCACATCGTTGATTTGTGCAATCTTGGTCTCAATTTGAACCAAAGGAATATCATTTACAGCGGGAGCGTTAGCAACTACATCTTTAACATATCTCGCTACTGCATCACGAATTTGTCTTTGGAAGTCGTCAAGCTTGAAAGTGTTGAGTCTATGTAACTTTATAAATTCACGATAATCACTAATTTTAAAGCTGATGGTTCCTCTTACCGCAACAGGAACACCGAAATCATCAAACCTTGGATCGTAAACATCAAAAAACGGAACGGCAAATTTTACTTGAATAATCTGAGCAAGGTTAATAAAGTAAACCTCTGCCTGGAAAGGCGTTCCGCCCTCATACGCCAAACCTACGATACTTGCCAAAATTGGAAAGTTCTCGGTCTTGATGATTTGGTCATACGGACCGATAATAAAGTCCTGCATCGTCCCGTTTTCTTGTTTATAAACGAAAACTGCTACTTCGCCATCTTTGACTCTTAAAGAAGAACCCCAACGAATAGCGTTTTCTCTGTTATTATTTCCTTGTTGTGCTCCGGCGGGATGCCACTTCCATATTAAATATGACGGTTCATCACAGCGTATTTCATCCATAAATCCGCCTTTGCGATTGTTTTTATTAAATAATGCCATTTTAGTACACCCTCCGTTTTAGATAGAACCCGTCAGAAAGTCCAACAGCCAAATAAATATAACAAGTAGTAAAGAACCACCTACACACCCTGCTATGAGCAAAGGCAGTTGTCGTTTCTTCTTCTGAATTTCTCGCATCTTTTGCACATATACTCCTTGAATATTCAAGAAATCCTGCGTACCTCCAAACATAAGCTGTGCTTTTTGATATGCTTGTTCATATTTCGCTAACCAAGCATCAGATACTTCTCGTTGTGCAGGATTAAGCGTTTGATATTGTTGACTATTCACGCCATACACTTTCATATCAATATTTGAAGATGCTAAGATAATAAACTCCATAATATCCTCTTTGTTGTTAGGAATAGAAAAATTCTTAATTAAACCTACTATTTCTTCATCTGCATTTGATACCTGCCCACCACTCAATGCTTGTGTAAATATTGTATGTACTTTTCGTTGAGGTCTTTTTGCATAAAGTTCCTCTAATTTCAACTGTAATTCACGAACAGAACTGGTTGCTTTTGCACCCCTGCGTTCATATCCACAGGTTTCACACACTGATTCATAAGCATCCAAAATATCTCCGCAATTAGGACATTTATATATTTCGCCTTCGTATATGGTTTCCCTTTGTGATGATGAATTGTTATCGTTTACCGCTTTGCCACATCCCGCACAGAACTTCGAGCCCTCTGGAAGTTCTTGTCCACAGTTAATACAAAATGCCATTTTATCTACCTCTTTCTATGTTATCGCCTAATAATCACAACTATTCTTATATGCTTTGAAAACGGAACACGAAAGCATACACGCCGTATTCTTATCATTTTTCTCTTTCAACAAACTACATTCTTTAATGTGTGGAATAAAGGTAAGCTGCAAATCAGATTTACTACCCGATTTGCCACTAAGATGAATAGAAAGCGTTGCGTTTTCATTAAATCTTAGACATTCACCCCGACAGTAAGTATCACGAGAACTGTAATCTTTATTTCTAACAGGTTGCCATCCCATTTATATTTACTCCTATCCTCTTATTCAGTATCCGTTCGCACAACATCACAAATATCGCCAATATTACAATCCAGATATTCACATATACGCAAAAGAACGGACAGGGCTACTTCTTCATTGCGACGCAGTTTCGTCATTGTGCCGGTTGCGATGTTTAAATCCTTTCTCAGTGTGGCAGGGGAAATCTCTTTCTCAATTAGTAATATCCATAATCTTTTATAGCTTATCCGCAAACCACGCATCCCCTAAATTGGTATTTAGTCAATTTAATTATATAAACAAAAACTATTTTGTCAAGCATTATAATAAATTTTATCGCTAAAAATCGCAAGAAGTTGCGAATATAGCGGTGGCGTGGAGTACAATACCATGGCAATCGGTAAAACAATTTGCTTAACTTGTAATATGAAGTGCGCACGCTATTCACGTTGAAAAATCGCCATGGCCAGGCAGTGGAAACCGGCAAAATCAACCAGGCGGACTACGACAAGTGGCGTTATAACTACCCGAAATATGACGAAACCTCAGGCTATGTGAAAGTCCCGTCCCAGCAGCTCAGCGACGCAATGGTGGAGGCGTTCAAGGATCGGCTGAAAGATAAATAACCCCCAAAACGACAAAAAGCCCGTACCGATGAGGACTCATCGGTACGGGCTTAAAATATGGTTCTGCGCTTCCTCCAAGCCGCCGGAAATCATCTGCAACCTCGAAACCCTCGGAATTTCAGAATAACGGCACCTGGAAGAAGTGTTATCAAAGTGTTATCAAAACGGGTGGGCGAAACCGGAAACCCGTTGGTATGACTGAACTTTTCGGCTTCCGTTTTTATTCCCACTCCACCGTTGCCGGGGGCTTTGTAGTGACATCGTAGACTACGCGGTTGACTCCCTTGACCTCGTTGGTGATGCGGTTCGAGACCTTTGCGAGCACATCAAACGGGATGCGCGCCCAATCTGCGGTCATGAAGTCGTCTGTGGTCACTGCGCGCAGCGCGATAAGGCTGTCGTAGGTTCTCGCGTCGCCCATAACGCCGACGCTGTGGACATTGGTGAGCACCGCGAAATACTGGTTGATGTCGCGGTCGATGCCGGCGAGTTTGACTTCCTCGCGGAAGATAGCGTCCGCATCCTTGAGAATATTGAGCTTCTCCTCGGTGATGTCGCCGAGGATACGCACGGCAAGTCCGGGACCCGGGAACGGCTGACGCCAGACAAGATCTTCGGGGATGCCGAGCTCGAGTCCGACCTTGCGAACCTCGTCTTTAAACAGGTCGCGCAGGGGCTCGATGAGCTCATCGAAATCGATGTGGTCGGGCAGTCCGCCGACATTGTGGTGGCTCTTGATGACCGCCGCGTCGCCTACGCCGCTCTCGATAACATCGGGATATATTGTGCCCTGAACGAAGAAATTCATCCTGCCGAGCCTCTTGCTCTCGTCTTCAAAGACGCGGATAAACTCCTCGCCGATAATTTTTCTCTTCTTCTCCGGCTCGGTCACGCCTGCGAGCTTGGTGAGGAAACGTTCCTGGGCGTTGACTCTGACGAGCTTCATGTCAAAGCGCTCGCGGAAGATGTGCTCGACCTCGTCGCCCTCGTTCTTTCTGAGCAGACCGTGGTCAACGAAAACGCAGGTCAGCTGCTTGCCGACCGCTCTGTGCAGGAGCACGGCTGCAACGGAGCTGTCGACTCCGCCGGACATGGCGCAAAGCACGGTCTTGTCGCCTATCTTCTCGCGCAGGTGCTTTACCTGCTCTTCGACGAAGCTTGACATGACCCAGTCGCCCTTACATCCACAGATATCAAAGAGGAATGTTTTGAATATCTCCTCGCCGTACTGCGTATGCATGACCTCGGGATGGAACTGAACGGCGTAGATTTTCTTCTCGTCGTTCTCCATCGCCGCGCAGGGGCAGTCGCGCGTGACGGCAGTCACTTTGTAGCCCTTGGGCGGGTTGCTGATATAGTCCGTGTGGCTCATCCAGCAGACACTCGTATCCTCGGGGATATTTCTGAGCAGTCGGCTGTCCTTGCTGCGGGTCATATCTATCTTGCCGTATTCGCTCTTCGAGCCGCTCGTTTTGACAACGCCGCCCGCCATATATGCGATAAGCTGAGCGCCGTAGCAGATGCCGAGCACGGGGATGCCCGCGTCGAGTATCTCGGGCGAATAGTGGGGCGAGCTCTCGTCATAGACGCTGTTGGGTCCGCCCGTGAATATTATTCCGACATAGCCCGCCGCCTTTATCTCGTCGACGGTTATGCGGCTGTACGGTTTTATCTCGGCGTAGACATTGTGCTCTCTGACGCGGCGCGCGATGAGCTGATTGTACTGGCCGCCGAAGTCCAGCACGAGAACTTTCTCATGATTGTCCTGCATGATATCCACCCTTTTTTATCTGACTATAATCTCTTCTCTTCTCGGTCCGTTGGAAACGAGCTTTATCGGCACGCTGATCTCCTTCTCGATGAAGAGGACATAGTCCTGAGCCTCCTTGGGAAGCTTGTCAAACTCTCTTATACCGCGGATGTCGCACTTGAAGCCGGGCATGGTGACATAGACGGGCTTTGCCTTTTTCAGGCGCGAGGTGACAGGGAAGTCCTTTGTGACTTCGCCGTCTATCTCATAGCCGACGCAGAGCTTTATCTCGTCGAGATACGACAGGCAGTCGAGCGCGGTGAGCGCGACCTGAGTTGCGCCCTGAGCCTCGCAGCCGTAGCGGGTCGCGACGCAGTCAAACCAGCCCATGCGGCGCGGTCTGCCGGTCGTTGCGCCGTATTCGCCGGCGTCGCCGCCGTGGTTTCTCATCTTGTCCGCCTCTTCGCCGAATATCTCGCTGACGAATTCGCCCGCTCCGACGGCGCTCGAATAAGCCTTGGTGACGGTGACTATCTCCTTTATCTCATAGGGCGCGATGCCTGCGCCGACGGCGCCGAAGCCCGCGAGGGTCGACGACGATGTGACCATGGGATAAATGCCGAAATCGGGATCTTTGAGCGAGCCGAGCTGACCCTCAAGAAGAATGTTCTTGCCGTCCTTGACAGCCTGGCGGATGATCTTGCCGGTGTCCGCGACATAGGGTCTGACCATCTCGCGAAGCTTCATCATGTGGTCGAACAGCTCGTCCACATCGAGAGTCGGCTTGTGATAGACATGCTCGAGCAGCAGATTCTTCACTTCGCAGACTCTTTCGAGCTTTTCTCTGAGATATTCCTCATCGAACAGCTCACAGACCTGGAAGCCGATCTTCGCATACTTGTCCGAATAGAACGGAGCGATACCGCTCTTTGTCGAGCCGAATTTTTTATCCTTGAGGCGCTCCTCCTCATAGGTGTCGAGCATAACATGATAAGGCATCATGATCTGCGCGCGCTCGGAAACGAGGATATTGGGCTGCGGCACGCCTGCCGAAGTGACATGCTCGATCTCCTTGACGAGCTTCTCGATATCGAGAGCCACGCCGTTGCCGATGATGTTGACCGTGCCGGGCTGGCACACGCCTGACGGCAGAAGATGGAGCGCGAACTTGCCGTAGTCGTTGATTATCGTATGTCCTGCATTGGCGCCGCCCTGAAAACGAATGACCATGTCCGCCTGGGAGGCAAACATATCGGTAATCTTACCTTTGCCCTCATCGCCCCAGTTGGCACCCACAATTGCTCTGACCATACTTAAAACGCACCTCCGAAAAATCAAATACACTTAATTATATATTATCGCCCGCGCGGTGTCAATGAGCCGAAGGGCTCAAAGAGTCGAATTTTGCGGGTTCTCAATTGATTTTATTGGTTATTGTGGTATAATATAAAATGGTATAATTCAAAATTAAAATGTTTTCGCACCCGATATTAAAATCGCCTTTTTCGGCACACAATAATCACGAATATCTGTGAAAGGACTGTGTTAAATGAAGAGACGAAGATTTTTAAGCCTCGCGCTCGCGCTGATGCTCATTATCTCGCTGTGCGCATGCAAAACGAAAGTAGTTGACGACAGCACGGACGCCACCCACGGCAACGCGCCCGTTACGGGTCAGAAGCGCGACGAGACAACGACTGCGCCGCAGACGACAAAAGCGACGGAGAGCACAACTTTGGCTCAGCGCAAAACGGAGAAAGGCAAGCTCGATCCGAACACCGGAACGTATACCGGGCTCTCCCCGCTGCCGAAGATAAAGCTGACCGCAACCGACCCGCAGAACACGCGCGGGCTTTCAACAGCGACGGTCGGATACAGCTACGGCGTATCCAAAAACGGCGTTCCGCATCAGAACTCGACAAACGCGCAGAAATATTTCGACGAGAAGGGCTTCAACGCCGTCTCGATAGACATGAAGACGAAAGAAAAGGTTCTCTATCTCACCTTTGACTGCGGCTGGGAGAACGGATACACAACGACCGTTCTCGACATTCTCAAGCAAAAAAATGTGCCCGCCGCATTTTTCTGCACGCTCTCGAATATTAAGGCAGAACCCGGACTTATCGCAAGAATGATAAACGAAGGGCACATCGTCGGCAATCATTCGACAACCCACCCCGATTTTTCGAAGATAAGCCGCGAGAAGATGGCGACGGAAATCGAGACCTGCGACAACTACCTGCGCGAAAAGTTCGGCTATTCCTCGCCGTATTTCCGCTTCCCGATGGGGTCATATTCCGCCTCGGCGCTCGACCTCGTCTCCTCGCTCGGATATAAATCCGTGTTCTGGTCAGTAGCCTACGCCGACTGGGATGTCAACGACACAAAAGGCAAGCAGTATGCGTTCGACACCGTGACTTCGCGCCTGCATCCGGGCGCGGTTATCCTGCTCCACTCCGTCTCGCCCGACAATGCCGCCGCCCTCGGCGATATCATCGACTGGGCGCGCAAGCAGGGCTATGAGTTCCGCTCGCTCGAACAGCTGCCGAATTGAAGATAAAATAAACCACAAAACCGCCTCCGATTCGGGGGCGGTTCAATCTGTCGAAAAAGTCTGTCATTGCACGGACTCAAGGCTCCCCTGTGTAAGGGGAGCTGTCACGGCTAAGCCGTGACTGAGGGGTTGTTGTAATGAAAGTTCAAAATACTCAGCATTTTGAAAATTTTTCCCTTATTCAGAACAATCCCTCCGGCGCTTCGCGCCACCTCCCTTTACACAAGGGAGGCTTTGATTTTTGCGAAACCACCAAAAATAGGTTTATTGACACACTCAACCGCCTCCGATTCGGAGGCGGTTGATTTTATGTTTGTTTGCTTGCTTTGCGCCGAAATCAGGCTTTTTTGCTCTCTTTTTCCTGCGCTTCGTTGTGCGCCTTTATTGCGGCTGTTATCTCCTTGTCGTTATAGAAGATATAGACAACGACCGAAATCGCGACGAAAATCATTGCGACAAGCGCCGTGTTGCGCACTCCCGCGCTCGTTGCGGCGCCCGTGCCGTCTGCGCCCTTGCCGAGCAGTAGCGAGCACGCGATAACGACTATCGCCTGGCACATCTTGTTGGCAAAGTTGCGCGCGGCGAAGAACATACCCGCTCTGTTCTGTCCTGTCTTTATCGAGTCGTACTGCGCGAGATCCGCGAAGATGGACGAGGGGATTATGTTCGTTATCGCTATGGGCATGGCTATAACGAGTCCGATGAGTATCGCGAACGGCTTCGCGCCGATGGCGTCGATAACAAGGTTGTAGTTGAAAATAGCGCAGTAGAGCAGAACATATGTTATGCACGCGCCGAGCAGAAGCGGCTTCTTGCCGACCTTGCGCGCCAATATATTGACGAGCGGATAGGTCATTATGCCGACGCCTATTGATATAACCGAGACATATGTCACCCACTCGTCGCCGAGGTTCAAAAGATTTGTTATGTAATAGACCTCAGCGGTGTTGAAGAAGGTGAACGCTATCCACATGATGAGATAGCCCACGGTGATTATCGCGAAGTTCGGATAAGAGACGGTCGCCTTGAGTGCATCCCAGATGGACTGGTGATATTCTTTCGGCTCGACATAGTCCTTCTCTTTGATAACAAAAGCCGGGATGAGTGCAGCTATTCCGCCGAGCACGCAGAACACGATGAACGGAATGCGCAGAGCCCATATCTCCTCGATGCCGTTTTTCATCAGTATGCTCTTTATCATAGATGTGCAGAACACCATCGCCGACGAGACGACATAGAGCAGGCTGACTACAGAATAGAGGAACACTCTCTTGCGCGGCTCGGCGACGACCTCCGCCTGGAGCGCGCTGTAGGGAATGTTATAGAGCGTCGAGAACAGGTAATAGAGCGCGAGCATCACGCCGACCCATATGGCGTTTATAACGCTCGAACCCGCCACGGGCGGGAAGAAGATAAGCAGGCAGAACAGCCCGTAAGGGATAGCCGACCAGCGCATAAAAGAGATGCGCCTGCCGCTCTTTGCCTTGCTGTTGTCCGAGAGGCTCGCGACCCACGGATCTGTAACAGCGTCGATAACCGTGCCGATTCCGCGGATTATCGCCATAGTCAGCGCGGCTTTCATAAAAAACTGCGGCAGTGTTGTGTTCGAGTTCGTGGGGATGAAGAAGGTCAGCAGGTATGTTGTAATAATACCGTTGATAAGTCCCCTTGCAAAATCTCCGAGGCACAGGGCGAAGATCTTGCCGTTTGTTATTTTTTTCATTGTTTCTCTCTCCTCCCGCCGTCTCCGGCTATTTTGAGAAATTTTTCGCGAAGATGTTTTCTGAACAGCTCGGGCTCTTCGCTCAACGGGCGGTGAGCCGAGTTTTCAAACCAAATTAAATCTTTGTCCGGCGCTTCTATCGAATCATAGTAATTCTGAATCAGCGCCGCAGGGGTGTTTTCGTCGCGCCGCCCCTGGAATATATAATAGGGCATTTCAAATGTATGAAGCTGAGTGGTGAAATCGTAGTTGACGAGCGTCGGCCACATCTGCGTCAGACAGAGCTTATAGCCTTTCGCCGCGCCGTATTTATCTTTTATGCTGAGCTCCGTCGAAAACAGCATCGGCAGGACAGTGCCTTTGAAGTAGCTCTCTTTTTTGACCGTGTGTCCGCCGTATTTTCCGAGTATGCGCCGCTGGGTCATGAGCCCCTCGAACACCGGCTTATACTGCCCGTTGACGGGCGGGCCGACCTGTTCGAGCTTCGCTATGCTCTCCGAGTCGTTCGCCTCTTTCGCCTTTCTCATCGCAAAGGCATAGGACAGATTCTCGTTTTCGACTCCGTTGACGACCTGACCGTAGCCGATATATCCGGCTATCTTATCCGGCACGCGGTCGCAGGCGAATGTGCCGAGCTCGGTGCCCCAGCTGCCGCCGACGATAAATATTTTCTCCTTGCCGAGCGTTTTACAGAGCCATGAAATAAGCTCGGCGCAGTCGGATATCAGCTGTTCGAGCGTCAGACTCTCGGGGTCGCAGCCGAAATACGAGCCGCCCGTTCCGCGCTGATCCCACGCGACGACAGTGAAGTCGTCCGTCAACCCGAAGCCGTCTTTAGCCATGTCGTGGCGGTTGGGCACGCCCGGTCCGCCGTGGAGAAACAGAATGACCGGATTTTCGTTTTTCGTTCCCCAAATGTGAATCGTCTGTCCAAGCCCGCCGAGCGTCACGCGCTCCTTGCGGTCTATCGGATATCTGCCCACAGAAAACACCTCACTTGTATCAATAGTCTAATTGTAGCACCTTTCGGCGCGCAAACCAATAAAAAAATTATAAAGAATGGAGCCGCCCGAACGGGCAGCCCCAAAATATAAATTAATTTGCTATATATTTGCTGTTTACCGCAGGCACATCGAACTCGCCATAGCATTTGAATCCGGCGGCAGGCGAGCGGTCAAGCTCAACATAGAATCTGTAATACGGCGCGAAATACGCGTCCATGGGGTCTATGGAATAGACAAGCTCGACTTTTTTTATCTTCTCGCGCGTAAACGCGCCGGAGCTTGAACGGATGCGCGCTCGTGCGTCTTGCTTCGCAAGCCGTTCCCTCGCCTAACTCAGTCGGTTTCTGCCACTGCGGCGCGGCTATGGGAAGCAAGATTATAGAGAATGGCTGAGTCGCTCGCTTCCTTTTTGAAGAAATTCAAAAAACGGGTTTGCTTTCATCCGCTCAAATCCAATATAAAAACGCAACAACTGTCCCCTACAAAAAAACGATCCATAAAAATTAAACGCCCCGAAGAAGCACTTCGGAGCGTCATATAAATTATATTTTATCAGCCGCCGAGATAGGCTTTGACTATCTCTTCGTTGTTGAGCAGATCCTGCGCGGTACCCTCTGCGGTTATTGCGCCGGTTTCGAGGACATAGGCGCGGTCGGAGATGGAGAGCGCCTTTTTCGCGTTCTGCTCGACGAGCAGGATGGTTGTGCCGGACTTGTGATAGTCCTTGATTATCTCGAACACCTGATCGACAAACAGCGGGGACAGACCCATCGACGGCTCATCGAGCATGAGCAGCTTCGGGTGGCTCATCATAGCTCTGCCCATTGCGAGCATCTGCTGCTCGCCGCCGGAAAGAGTGCCCGCTATCTGCGACTTTCTCTCGCCGAGGCGGGGGAAGCGGGTGCAGATCTCGTCGATATCCTCTTTTATCTTCTTTTTGTCCTTCTGCGTATACGCGCCGAGGAGCAGATTTTCATAGACGGTCAGCTCCTGGAACACGCGGCGACCCTCGGGCACCTGGCTCATTCCCATGCCGACCAGCTTATGACCGGGAATCTTGTTTATCTCGTTTCCGTCATAGACGACGGAGCCGCTCTTTATCGGAATGAGGCGCATGATGCTCTGCATCGTGGTGGTCTTGCCCGCTCCGTTTGCGCCGATGAGCGAGACTATCTCGCCCTGATCGACATGGAAGCTGATGCCCTTGAGCGCTCTTATAACGCCATAATAGACCTGAAGGTCCTTGACTTCTAACAATGCCATGACTTTTCCCCCTTATTCACCGATATACGCCTTTATGACCTCGGGGTCACTCAGCGCGTCCTCTGTCTTGCCCTGCGCGAGCACTGTGCCGAAGTTGAGCACGGTTATCTCATCGCAAAGACCCGACACGAACTTCATGTCGTGCTCGATAAGAAGTATGGTCATGTCAAACTCGTCTCTTATGCGCCTGACTATGTCCATCAGATCCTCTGTCTCGTGGGGGTTCATGCCCGCCGCCGGCTCATCGAGGAGCAGCAGGCACGGATTAGTCGCGAGAGCGCGGGCTATTTCAAGCTTTCTCTGCTTGCCGTAAGGCAGGTTGCAGGCGAGGTTGTTTCGCTCGTCATAGAGATCGAAGATGCGGAGTATCTCCTTTGCCTTGTCGCGCATCGCCTTCTCCGTCTTGTAGTGCTTCGGGAGGCGGAAGATGCTCGAGAAGATATCGCATTTGAACTCGGGCTGGTTGTGCAGACCGACGAGGACGTTTCTTATTACGCTCATGTTGTTGAACAGGCGGATGTTCTGGAAGGTTCTCGCGATACCCTTGTGGTTTATCTGCTCCTGGCTCTTGCCGCGGAGCTCTTCGCCGTTTAAGTAGAAAGTTCCGGTTGTGGGCTGATAGACGCCGGTGAGCATATTGAAGACCGTTGTCTTGCCCGCTCCGTTGGGTCCTACGAGACCGTAGAGCTGCTTTTTCTTTATTTTCAGATCGACATTCTCAACCGCTTTCAGTCCGCCGAAGGAAATGCCGAGATCCTTTGTTTCAAGAACATATTCAGCCATTTTTCTTTCCTCCCTTTTGCGGCTTGTCGGGGACAAATTCCTTGCCCTGCTGCATATCGACAGAGAGGATTTCGTCCATGGAGATCTTTGTGGGAACGTTGCTCCACTCGCCCTTGTCGTCGCTGATATCCTCGGGCTTGCGCTTCTTGTCCGCGATGCGCGCCATGATGAAGCGCGGAGCGAGCTTCTCTTTTATGCGGGTGAACGCGGGAGCGTTGTTGAAGATAACGAGGCAGATAAGAATGAGCGCATAGATAAGGTACTTGAGCGCCGCGAGGTCGCCGGAGAGCTTGCTCTGGAGCTCGAAGTTGATTATCGTGATGAGCGCGGCGGAGACTATCGAGCCGTTGATGCTTGCCATGCCGCCGAGGACGACCATGACGAGAATTTCGATAGAGTAGTTATACGAGAACACCGAATACTGGACGGGCGTGATGTAATGCGCATAGATAACGCCTGCGACGCCCGCGAAGAATGCGGAGAATACGAACACAAAGAGCTTGTAGAAAGTCACATTTATGCCCATTGCCTTTGCCGCTATCTCGTTGTCACGTATAGCGGTTATCGCTCTGCCGTGCTTCGAGCGGATAAGATTGTTTATCATGAACAGGACGATGAGCACGACGACGAAAGCGACGATATAGAGCGAGGTATCGTTTCTCGTATCGTACTTTATCGTGTTCGTGCGAAGACCCATTGCCTTGCCGAAAACATCGAGGTTCTTGAATATTGTTCTGACTATCTCGCCGAAAGCGAGGGTCACTATCGCGAGGTAGTCGCCTTTGAGTCTGAGTGCCGGAAGTCCGACGATGAGACCGAATATTGCGGCTATCACGCCGCCGGCGAGCATGCTGATGATGAGCACCAGAAGCTTGCTGCCGATAACATCAGAGAGCTGAATGGCTATGTATCCGCCGAGATATGCGCCGACGCACATAAAGCCTGCGTGACCGAGCGACAGCTCGCCGAGGAAACCGACGACGAGGTTCAGGGAAACGGCGAGGATGATGCTGTAAGCTATCTGGACGAGCAGGGTCGACGCCGAGCGCTGGAGGTTGCCGGTCAGCTGGAGAATGACCGACACGCCGAGGACAGCGATGACCATTATATAGCTGATGTAATTTTTGAGCTTGAATTTGCTTTCTGTCTTTGTTTTACTCATCAATTACACCTTCTCTCTTCTCTTCTTGCCGAGCAGACCGATGGGTCTTACAAGAAGGATCAAAATCAAAAGACTGAATTCAACGGCAGTGGTATAGGGTGCGAGGACGGGGACGGCAAGGCATATCTTCTCGATAACGCCGAGGAGCACGCCGCCGATCATCGCGCCGGGGATGGAGCCGATGCCGCCGATAACCGCCGCGGTGAATGCCTTGATGCCGGGCATCGAGCCGAGGGTCGGCTCCGCAGTCGGTATCTGGAAGAGATAGAACACGCTCGCGAACGCGGCGAGAGCCGAGCCGATTGCAAAGGTGACGGTAATTATCTTGTTGACATTTATACCCATGAGCTGAGCCGCGCCCCTGTCTTCGGAGACGGCAAGCATGGCGCGTCCGGTCCTGGTCTTTTTGATGAACAGGGTCAGGGCAATCATTATAACCGCGCTTATGCCCATGGTGAGGATCGAGCTGACGCTGACATTGGTGCCCGCAATGTTCACCGCGCCGAGCGAGGGCAGAGACACGCTCTGCGCCTTTGCGCCGAAGATGAGCTGCGCGATACTCTGAAGCAGGTAGCTGACGCCGATAGCGGTTATCAGAACCGCGATGGGGGTAACGCCTCTCAGGGGTCTGTAGGCAACCTTTTCGATAATAATACCCATCAGCGTGCAGACTATAACAGATGCCAGAACGCCGATAGCGAGATTTCCGCCCGCCGCCAGCGTTGTGAAAACGGCATATGCGCCGACCATGATGATATCGCCGTGGGCAAAGTTGAGCATCTTCGCGATGCCGTAAACCATCGTGTAGCCCAGTGCTATGAGGGCGTAGATGGCGCCGAGGCTGAGTCCGTCAAATATAACACTCATAATAAACCTAACGCTCCTTTAGAATGGGAGAAACTTGAACTGCCGAAAGAAAAACAGAAAACGGCAGGAGAATACACTTCCCCTGCCGTTCAAAAACCAATAAATATAAATTTTAGAAATTAATAGTTATCAGCCAAGCTCAACAATAACGGGGACCTTGTTGCAGGCGCCGCTGGCTTCCCAGGTCATCTTGCCGGTAACTCCGTCATAGGAGAAGTCGGAGGCGGTGATAGCCTTTGCCATAGCAGTACCGAGAGCCGTGGGATCGACCTTGACGTTGTTAACGCCGGTCTTCTTCATAGCGTTGAAGACTGCATAGACTGCATCGTAAGCGTCAGCCGCGAACTGGTCGGGGAGAGCGTTGTACTTTGCCTTGTAGGAATTTACGAACTTCGAAACTTTCTCTTCCTTGCTGTTGACATCGAAGGGGGTGATGTACTTGATCTGGTTCTTAACGGAGGAGTCGATCTGGCTGGCTACGCCGTCAAGTCCGTCGCATCCGAAGAGAACCGCGTTGCAGCCCTTGGAAGCGCAGGTCTTTGCGATAAGTCCCGCCTCAGTGTAGTAGATGGGAAGGAAGATAACGTCGCAATCTTTAAGAGCGGCAACCTGAGTGGAGAAGTCTCTCTTGTTCTCCTTGTCGAAGGTCTGCTCGATGTAGGAGACGCCGAGCTCGTTCATCTTTGCCTTGAATGCATCGTAGATGCCCTGTGAATAAGTGTCGGAGGTATCGTAGATAGCACCGATCTTCTTATACTTCGAGGTAAGCTCCTGAGCGGCAAGTGTGCCCTGGTCGGGATCGCCGAAGCAGACGCGGAAAGCGGTGTCGCCGGTCTCGATAACAGAAGCTGCGGAAGCGGAGGGAGTCATGAAGAAGATGCCGTACTCAGCAGCTGCGGTGCCGAAAGCCTCGCAGGATGCGGAGGTAACGGCGCCGAGGGAGACCTGCATGCCGCCCTCAAGCAGGGAGGTGAAGCCCTGACCTGCCTCAACGGCGCCGGCCTTGTCGTCCTTCATGTCGAACTTGAAGTTTACTCCGTTGAGACCGCCTGCGGCGTTAATCTCGTCAACGGCTAGCTGAGCACCGTTGCGCACGGAGTTTCCGTATGATGAAGCGTCGCCGGTCAGAGGGCCGGTTGCGCCGATAACATATTCGGTGTTGTTAGCTGTGTACTCGCCAACCTTGGTAAGATCGGCGTCTGTCTTGGTATCGCTGCCGCCGTTTTTGCCTGAGCATGCGGTGAAGCCGCACATCACGAGAGCAAGAGCGAGGACTAATGCAAATACTTTTTTCATAAAAATCCTCTTTTCTTTCCTGTTTTTTATTTTATTCTCGGCGCCGCCCGACAACTGCGGCGCAAAAAATCGGATATAATGAGGGCAATTGTGAATTACCTTCAATTTTTATTGATTATACTTTCGTATGAGCCTATTGTCAATACTCATAAAAAATTTCGCTTTTTTTAATAAAAATGACGAAAATCAGGAAAATCGCTTTATCACTTTTAACAACTGAAATGTTCCGTAAAAACAAATTAATTGCCAGAGTCCCGTCAGCGGATTATTTTGCCTTTCCCATAGCCTTGACGCGGTCGAACTCGTCGGTTATCTCCTTGGAGGGAGCCTTGGTGCAGAGGCTGACTATAACCATCAAGACAAGACCGACAAGGAACGCGGGGAGCAGCTCATATATGCCGAACACGCCGCCGATGGGTTTGATGAGATATTTCCAGATAAAGACCATCGCGCCGCCCGACACCATGCCGGCGATCGCTCCGGGGAGCGTGGTGCGCTTCCAGAACAGGGAGCAGATAACAAGCGGACCGAAAGCCGCGCCGAAGCCCGCCCATGCGAACGAGACTATGCCGAACACCGAGCTGTCGGGGTTGCGGGCGATTATTATACCCAGGATAGCTATGCCGATAACGGTAAGACGCGCTGCGAGCATGCTCTTCTTCTCGGATATCTTGAGGTGGAACGCCTCACGCAGTATGTTCTCGGACACGCTCGAAGCGGCGGCGAGAAGCTGGGAGTCGGCGGTGGACATCGTGCTCGCAAGGATGCCCGCGAGAATAAGACCCGCCATGATAGCCGGGAACGCGCCGTAGGTCGAGAGCAGATGCGCGACGCGGACTATAATAGTCTCGGTGTCGTTGCCGTGGAGCTGATCGACAAGACCGGTGTTGCTCAGTGCTCTGCCGACGATGCCGATAAGAACGGCCATCGCCATGGCGATAACGACCCATACCGAAGCCACGCGGCGGGAGAGCTTGAGCTTCTTCTCGTCCTCGATAGCCATGAAGCGAAGCAGGATATGCGGCATACCGAAATAGCCGAGTCCCCACGAGAGCGTGGTGATTATGTGCAGAAGATTATAGGGCTCGCTCTTGCCGGTATCTTCTATATATGATGCGGTGAGCGAGAGATAGCCGGGGAGAGCCTTTGCGTTTTCGACAACAGCGTCAACGCCGCCCGCCGATATCGTTGAGAAAACAAGAACGAAGACTATCGCCACGGTCATGATAATGCTCTGGACGAAGTCGGTCGCCGAAGCGGCGAAGAATCCGCCCGCCGTGGTATAAGCGACTATGACGACTGCGGAGATTATCATCGCGGTCATGTAGTTCATACCAAACAGCGAGGAGAACAGCTTGCCGCAGGCGGCGAAGCCGGACGCCGTATAGGGAATGAAGAAAATAATAATTATAACCGCTGCGAGCACCGCGAGAATGTTTTTGTCATCCCTGAAGCGGTGGGAGAAGAACTGCGGAATAGTGAACGAGCCGGTCTCCTGGGTATATCTGCGCAGTCTGAGCGCGGTGAACAGCCAGTTGAGATATGTTCCGACTGCGAGACCTATTGCGGTCCAGCCGACATCGGCAACGCCGGAAAGATACGCGAGCCCGGGCAGGCCCATAAGCAGGTAGCTCGACATGTCGCTCGCCTCAGCGCTCATTGCGGTAACGAGCGGACCGAGCTTTCTGCCGCCGAGGTAGAAATCGGCGGACGATTCGTTCTTCCTCGCGCAGCGGAAGCCGATTATCAGCATTCCGACGAGGTAGACGGCGATCGTCCCCAGGATACAGACGTTTGATACGGTCATTTGAAAAACTCCTCACGGGCTGCATACGAGCCCCTCATTTTGGCGGCGAAAATGAAAAAGAGCCGCCAGTCTCAGCTGAGCGGCTCTCCATCGTACCGTCATTGATGTCTGCTATTGTAACACATAAAATCGCACATTTCAACGCTTTACCGTGAAAAACAGCAAAAAATTTATTTTTTTTCGCCGTTCATTCGCTCATGGAGCTTGCGCTTTATCTCACGGATGTCCTCCGGGATATCCTCGTCGCGTATCTGCTCATGAATTTTGCAGGTGCCCGCCGCCTTCGCGGTCTCGTAGTACCAGTGCTTATAATCGAGCGTGTCGAGCGTTTTTTCGAGCTGTGCCATCTGCTCATGCACCCGCTCGCGCCGGCGGTCGATAAGCTCGAGGCGCTTGTCTATAGTCGAGTCGCCCTCGATGCACCAGTCGATGAACTGCTTTATCTCTTTTATTGGCATACCCGTCTTTTTCAGGCACTCTATAATAGAAAGCCACTCAATATCCTCGCCTTTGAACATTCTTATTCCGCCGCCCGAGCGCTCGACAAACGGCAGAAGCCCCTCTTTGTCATAATATCTGAGTGTCGAGGGCGCGACGCCCATCTTTTTTGCCATCTATTCTTTCATCTTTTATATCCATAATATTACCTTATATTCTGACCCCGTCCGCAGGGCGAATATAACGGCGGCACGCCTTCTTGTGAAAGCGTGCCGCAGCGAACAAGATCGGTTTTTATTTCCAAAGATTTATCCAAAACGCCGGTTCAACGCTCGTAAATGCAATGAGCTGAGCTATATTCACATATACGCAAACAACGGTAGAGAACGTGAATATCAGATCGACGAGCTTCTTTGTGCTCTCGGACTTGATGCTCTTATAGAGCGTGAATGCAACAACGAGCGCACCGATGACCATCTGCCACGAGAAGTCCGCATTGTAGCGCACGGCATATCCGCTCTCCCACGAGGAGAAGATTATCACGAGCGGCATGAGGACGCAGGTCACACCGATAAGAAGAGCCGGCAATATACGCTTTTTCTTTTCGACGCGCTTCAGAGCCTTGCCCGAGAACAGATAGGCAAAAATAGGCAGCGCGCGGTATATGATTCCGACGGAGACAAGGTTCTTGCCCGCATCGTCGAAGAACGTATATCCGTTGATCCCGAAACGCTCCGCCGAAGAAGCGAGATATGTGAACTTTCTGGGAGTGAAATGCGGCATATTGAAGAGATATGCGTACATATTGATGAGCACATATTTCCAGTGGAATTCCGCGTGGGTGAAGTCGTTTATCGTCAGCGAATACTGAATACCGAAATCGAGCGGATTGTCAAAGCGCAGATAATTATATGTCATCTGCCCGAGGGCTATAATGCCGAGGGGAACGAGCGCGACAGCCGCATATTTGAAGAACGTGCGGGTCTTCTGCCTCTTTTCAAGTCCGTCAAGTGCCTTTTTGAGTCCGCCCGCGAAGAAGAACAGCGCGGCGATGCAATAGACCGCGAGCGTCGGGCGGCAGAGCACGGCATATCCGAGGAAGAACGAGGCAAAACCGAGACGGACATATGAAATCTTTCCGTCCCACAGGATATTCGAGGTCATCAGCAGATACGCGCCGATGGCGACGCACATGAAGCCGGAAGCTATTGCGAGCTCATAGAAAAGCGGGCGCGCCGCAGAGAACATTATTCCCGATGACAACTGCAAAGTTATCAGTCCTGCTGTAACCGTGTTAGTCGGCAAGTCACGGAATTTTTTCTCTATCACCGCGAGATATATCTTTGTCAGGAAGAGGATTCCGATGAGCGAGAACATAAGTGTCGCCCATCCGGACGGGAAATAGTATCCCGTTATCAGATGATACGGCAAAAACAGAGCAAGAACAGGACCGATGCCGTAATACGAATAATATTTTCCGTTATAGAAGCAGTGATCCCAAAGGAAATTGCCCGAGCCCACCTCTGCGTCACGCTTCACATATTCATATGGGTTGTCCAGCTTGAGAAGATCCTCACTCGGCTCTTCGAGGAGGTTCACCTGGTGATGCTCAAATGCGTCAACAAGCTCTTTGCTTATCTGGTTGCCCTCCTGCGAAGTGAAGCTGTAGTGCGTGGTCGACCAGCCTTTCATGACATTGGTAACAGTAAGGCAAACCGTGAACACCATAGCGGCGGCGGTTATAAATGCCGCCACACGCGCACAGCCGACTCTGTTTTCAGAGAACTTCTTGCGGGCGCCGACGGGGTTGGCGATCATATAGATGAGTATTGTCAGGCCCAGTGCAACAAGGAACCACAAGCCGACTATTTCGGCTATATGCATGGGACTTATTGACTGATTGAGTGTTATGCCCTTGAGCGTTGCACTTTGATAATCATCGAGGGATATCTCAAAACGGAGGCGCGAAACATCGCCCGAAAAATTGCAGACCATGACATTGTCAAAATTCTTGCCAATCGTGAGCCTTGTAAGATTCTTGCGGTAATAGGAACTCGTGGCATCCGCAAAGTCGGCGCACACTTTTCCGCCCTTTGTCGAATCTCCGAAGTCGATATCAAACCCTATCGAACCGACGCGCGCGTCTATCCCCGTGAATTCGAGCTCTGCATATCCCTCGCCGAGGGTTATCGTGCCGTCGTCGTTGTAGGTAATGTTCGCTCCGTCCGCGCGGGAAAGATCGAGCTTCTGCTCCTCATATCCGCCGAGAAGTCTGTTTATCGGCGTAAAATTCATCACGCACAGGTTGACTGATGTCACTATAACAAACAGAACAACAATGCATATCGAAAGCTTTTTCAGGAATTTCCTGTTTTCTCTGTCCATAGGCACCTCACAAATCTTTTGAAGTCAGCTAATTATATCCTATTTTCGACAAAAATTCAAGATTATTTGTTATATCCGAAAAAGTTGAACCGCAACTCGCAGCTTTGATTGCGAATTGCGGTTCTTATTTTGCTATTCGGTCTGCGCGAAAGCGGCAGTCCTTATGATTCGATCAATACTTGACGTTGCTTATCTCAAGGAAGTTGTCGAGAACAGCACTGCCGTTAAACTTGCTGCCGAGCACCTTGCCGGAGCCGGTGATAAGAACATGCATATACTGGTTGAGTGCAACCATGTGGTTGTTCTTGGGATTGTAAGTAAGAACTGCGGTGCAGTCATAATACTTGAGCGAATACTCAACATCCTTGACGACCTTCGTGACGTTGGGGTCGTTCTGGAGGGTGTTGTCGATATCGGCCTTTGCAAGGGGGCTGAACATCGTTCCGGTGAATCCCTTCGGGATAACTCCGGTGGTGGGGTTGCAGGGCTCGGGGTTGATATCCGCCTTGAGGACTATCGTTATCTTGTAGTTGCCGTTCGAGAGAACCTCGCACTTTGCGCTCTTTATCTTGCTGACATCGGTCAGGGTGCAGCCCTTTGTGGGATGCTGGTAGATCGGGAACCACTTCATGTCGGTGCCCTTCGGATTGTTCTCGTGCTTCTTGCCCTTGGCATCCTTTTCGCTGGTCATGAACAGCTCGGCAACGGGAAGAGCCGCGTTGATAACAAAGCCGTCGAAGTTTCTCTTATCCTTGGGCAGGGTCTGCCACTCGGACTTCTCATAGCCGACCTTGCTGCTCTTTGCGAGATTGAGAACGTCTCTGTAAGCGGCAAGAATTTCTGCATAGCTCTCGGGCTTGCCGTTCGAGGGCTTCGCGGAGTTGTCGGCGGGAGCCTTGGTCTCGATGACGGTGTGCCCCTCTTTGTCGGTCACTATCTCGGTCTCGGCTGCGGTCGAGTCGGAGGTTGCTTCCGAGGAGGCCTCGGGAAGCAGATCGTCCGCAATAGCGTCGCCGTTTATGGCAACGTCGCCGGCGGCAGTTGTGTCGTTGTTATTCTTGTCGTTCTTGCACGCCGCGAAGCTTGCAACCATAGCGATCGCGAGCAGAAGAGCCGCGATTCTCTTAAGGTTCTTATTCATTGTTTTCTATCCCCTTAGAAAAATCAATATTTGAAGTTGGAATAGCTTACATATGATGTTCCGGTAGCGGTGGGCTTGCCGATGCCGATGTCGATGTTGACGGTGATATCAAACTTGACATCGAGCTTGACGAAATGACCGGTCGCGGCGTCGATGGTTGCGGTAACAACTGCGCCCGAATAGCTCTCGGTGACCTTTGCGCCGCCGTAAACTTCGTCGATAGCGTCATAGATGCAGCTGGCTCTCTTGTGGTCATAGTAGCCCTTATCCTTGTCGCCGACGCAGATTCCGCTCTTGTCGAGGGGAGCGTTGCAGGTCGCGGTGCCCTTGGTTGCATAGGAATTGCCGTTCTTGATGTTGATGGTGATTATGTAATTCGAGCCGCTCTGTTTGCAGGAAGCTGCGGTGACATCGCCCGTGCCGAGGGTCGAAACTCTGAGGAAATACTTGTTGGTATCGGTATTCCACTGACCCTTGGTGACGGTCTCTTTGTATGCGTTATCTTTGCCGATGCCCATGAACTTGTAGATAAGGCTCTTGAACTGCTTGACAACAGCGTTTGCCTCGATCTTCTCGTTCTTGGTCTCTCTGTGCTTTGCAAAGCCGACCTTGCCGGAAACTGCAGCTTTTGTGGCGGCGTTGTAATAGTTGAGGATATCCGCGGTGCTCGAGGGAGCCTTGTTGCCCTTCGAGGTAACTACGGGAGCTTTGCCGCTGTCGGCGGGCTTGGTCTCGATGACCTTGCCGGAAGCGTCGGTAACGGTCTCGGCCTCGGTGGACTCGGCAGAAGCGTCCTCACTTGAGGCCTCTGCGGGGGTGCTCTCGTCGGAGACGGTGTTGTTCGCGTCTGCGGAACTTTCGGAGGGGGCTGTGGAATCGCCGTTGTCCTTGTCGCTCTTGCACGCTGCGAACGAGAATATCATCGCGAGAACAAGAAGCAGGGAAGCGATCTTCATAAGATTCTTTTTCATGTCAAAAACCTTTCATAAAATATTTTCGGGTCTTTCCACCCGTTTTTGTGTTGCACTTGACAAGGCAACATAGTGCACTATAAATTTACACTAATTAACTAATAATGTCAAGTAAATTTTGATAAAAACAAAATTAATAACGCTGTGTTTTTATGCAAGATAACATCACAGACTGCCTTTTAGTAATAGATTGTTTACATTCGCTTTTATAAAGTTATGGAAATTCGCCGAAAGTTATGATATAATATCAAGGTATATGTGCTCCGGCGCATAAGATACACCCCGAAAGGAGTCTGCGGCATGGCGGAGAAAAAGCTCATCTCATGGAATGTCAACGGAATAAGAGCGTGCATCGGCAAGGGCTTTTCAGAGGCTTTCGCGGCGCTTGATGCCGATATCCTCTGCCTGCAGGAGACGAAGGTTCAGGCGGGGCAGGTCGACTTTGCGCCCGAGGGCTATCACTGCTACTGGAACTACGCCGAGAAAAAGGGCTATTCCGGCACGGCGGTCTTTTCGCGCGAAGAGCCTTTGAGCGTGTCATACGGCATCGGCATTCCCGAGCACGACCGCGAGGGCCGCGTTATAACGCTCGGATTCGAGAATTTCTATTTCGTCTGTGTCTATACCCCCAATTCGCAGGACGGGCTCGCACGGCTCGACTACAGAATGACATGGGAGGATGCGTTCAGGGACTATCTTCTCTCGCTCGACAGGGACAAGCCCGTAATAGTCTGCGGCGATATGAACGTTGCGCACAACGAGATAGATTTAAAGAACCCCAAGACGAACCGCAAGAACCCCGGCTTCACGGACGAAGAGAGAAGCAAGATGACCGAACTGCTCTCCGCGGGCTTTACTGATACATTCAGATATTTCTATCCCGACGCCGAGGGGCAGTACAGCTGGTGGAGCTACCGCTTCAAATCGCGCGAGCGGAACACGGGCTGGCGCATCGACTATTTCCTCTGCTCCGAGCGGCTCAACAGCCGGCTTACCGGCGCGAAAATACATCAGGAGATATTCGGCTCCGACCATTGTCCGGTCGAGCTGACTGTCGATATATAAAAAAGCGCCGCCGAAAAGGCGACGCAGGAAAGCTTGATTTTATATTGAGTTTTCGCTGAAGTCGATAACGAGCTTGTCGCGCTTCATCTCGAGCTTCGTGTATTTCACTCCCGCGGCGTCGAACATCCTCTTCGATGCGCGCACGCTGTCGGTGTTGCGGTACTTGTCGCTGATATAAATTACCTCTTTTATCCCGCTCTGGATTATCGCCTTGGCGCATTCGTTGCAGGGAAAAAGCGCGACATAGACCTTGCATCCGCGCAGGTCGCCGCTGGCGTTCAATATCGCATTGAGCTCTGCGTGGCAGACATAGGCGTATTTTGTGTTAAACGCGCTGCCCTCGCGCTCCCACGGGAACTCGTCATCGTCGCAGCCGGAGGGGAAGCCGTTATAGCCGACGGACATTATCCTGTTTCTGTCGTTTACGATGCAGGCGCCCACCTGGGTGTTCGGATCCTTGCTCCTGCAAGCCGAGAGCATCGCGATCCCCATAAAATACTCGTCCCACGAGATATAATCGCTTCTTTTAGGCATTTTTCACCGCTCCGTTTCCCTTATAATAGCATAATATATCAACCCGATATTAACATATCCAAGCCGTTAAGGCAAGAAGAAATTTTTGAGGTGACTTTCTATGGGTCTTTTAAAGAAAATTTTCGGAGACTACTCTTCGAGAGAAATCAAGCGTATCACGCCGATAAAGGACAAGGTGCTCGCGCTTGACGAGGAATATTCAAAACTCACCGACGAGGAGCTAAAGGCAAAAACCCCTTATTTCAAGGCGCGCCTCGCCAACGGCGAGACCCTTGACGATATCCTGCCCGAGGCGTTCGCCGCCTGCCGCGAGGCTTCGTGGCGTGTGCTCGGGATGAAGCACTTCCCCGTGCAGATTCTCGGCGGTATCGTTCTGCATCAGGGACGCATCGCGGAGATGAAGACCGGCGAGGGCAAAACGCTCGTCGCAACGCTCCCCGCTTATCTCAACGCGCTCTCCGGCAACGGAGTCCACATCGTCACGGTCAACGACTACCTCGCCCGCCGCGACAGCGAGTGGATGGGCAAGGTCTACCGCTTCATGGGGCTCAAGGTCGGTTTGATTATCCACGAAAAGTCAAACGACGAGCGCCGCGAGGCCTACGCCGCCGACATAACCTACGGCACCAACAACGAGATGGGCTTCGACTATCTGCGTGACAACATGGTGCCCTATAAAGAGCTCAAGGTTCAGCGCGGACACTCCTTTGCAATAGTCGATGAGGTTGACTCGATACTTATCGATGAGGCGAGAACGCCGCTCATCATATCCGGCCGCGGCGACCGCTCGACCGACCTCTACAAGCAGGCGAACTCCTTCGCCCGCACGCTCAACTTCGAGCGCATAAAGGAACTTCGCTCCTCTTCGAGACTCGAAGATACCGCCGACCAGGTCAGCGAAAACTGCGATGTCATTGTCGACGAAAAGGCGAGAACCGCCGTCCTGACTCAAAAGGGTATTGCAAAGGCGGAGAAGTATTTCAATCTCGACAACCTCATGGATCCCGCGAACATGACCATACAGCACCACATCAACCAGGCGATAAAGGCGATAGGCGTCATGCGCCGCGATGTCGACTATGTCGTAAAGGACGGTCAGGTGCTCATAGTCGACGAGTTCACCGGACGCATCATGCTCGGCAGACGCTACAATGAGGGTCTGCATCAGGCAATCGAAGCAAAAGAGGGCGTCAATGTTGAGCACGAGAGCAAGACGCTCGCGACCATTACATTCCAGAACTACTTCAGACTCTATGACAAGCTCTCCGGTATGACCGGTACCGCAATGACCGAGAGCGAGGAGTTCCAGGAGATATATTCGCTTGACGTCGTGGAGATCCCGACGAACAAGCCGATGATAAGAAAGGACATGGACGACCTCGTCTACAAGACCGAGCCCGCGAAGTTCAACGCAGTCATCGATGACATTGTCGAGCGCCACGAAAAGGGTCAGCCCGTGCTTGTCGGTACGATATCCATAGAGAAGTCCGAGACGCTCAGTAAGCTCCTCAAAAAGCGCGGCATAAAGCATGAAGTGCTCAACGCCAAGTACCATGAAAAGGAAGCGGAAATCGTTGCGCAGGCAGGTAAGCTCGGCGCGGTCACGATAGCCACGAACATGGCGGGACGCGGAACCGATATCATGCTCGGCGGTAACGCAGAGTTCCTTGCCAAGTCCGAGATGCGCCGCAAGGGCTACAGCGAAGAGCTGATTGCCGAATCGACCGGCTTCGGCGACACGGACAACGAGGATATAATCAGCGCGAGAGAGGAATTCCAGGCTCTCGAAAAGAAATATAAGAACGAAATTTCCGGCGAGGCGGAGCAGGTCAGGCAGGCAGGCGGTCTTTGCATCATCGGCACAGAGCGCCACGAGTCCCGCCGAATCGACAACCAGCTGCGCGGACGTTCCGGCCGTCAGGGCGACCCCGGCGTGAGCCGCTTCTACCTGTCGCTTGAGGACGACCTTATGCGCCTGTTCGGCGGCGAGCGCGTGACTACCATAATGAACACGCTCAGAACCCCCGAGGATATGCCGATAGAGTCGAAGATGATCTCGAATGTTATCGAGAGCTCGCAGAAGCGCGTCGAGTCGCGCAACTTCTCGGTGCGTAAGAGCGTCCTGAGCTTCGACGATGTCATGAACCGCCAGCGTGAGCTTATCTACAAGCAGCGCGACCAGGTGCTCGACGGCGAGAACCTCAAGCCCGTTATCCTCAAGATGCTCGACGAGTGCATCGCCGAGTCCATAGATTTCTATTGCCCGAAGGCGCTCTCCCACTCCGACTGGAACATAGCCGGACTGCGTGAGAAGTTCCTCGGCTGGCTGACCACTCCCGAAGACTTCGCGGACGGCTTCGACCGCGAGGACGCAAAGGAAGAGCTCATTGAGCGCGGACACAAGATTTATGACGAGCGTGAAGAGCTCATGGGCGTTGACGAAAACGGCGTGCCGATAATGAGAGCGCTCGAGCGCATGGTTCTGCTCAAGATGGTCGACAGCAAGTGGATGGATCACATCGATGCCATGGAAGAGCTCAAGCGCGGCATAGGACTCCGCTCCTACGGTCAGCAGGATCCCGTCGTTGCGTTCAGGCAGGAGAGCTACGATATCTTCGACGAGATGACCATGTCCATCCGCGAGGATACCGTCCGCCTGATGATGACCATCATGCCCAAGAACGAGGAGGACACCAAGCGCAAGCAGGTCGCCGAGATAACCTCGACCAGCGGCGCGTCCGACGGCAGCGAAAAGGGACGCACCGTCCGCAAGGGCGTAAAGATCGGCCCGAACGACCCCTGCCCCTGCGGCAGCGGCAAGAAATACAAGAAGTGCTGCGGCGCAGTAAACAAGTAAGATATATATAATTAAATGTATTCCCTCTCCGGAAGCTCATCCGGAGAGGGAATTTTTTTGCGATGATTTGGGTAATTAATTGGGGAGTTATGATAGAATCGTTTCGACACACCTGCAGGGTAGCCGAAAACGAGGGTCATTTTCGCTTCGCTCAAAGTAATAAATAGAAGTGCATAGTGAAAAAAGTCTAAAAACGACCTTGTAGGGTGTATCGAGCCATATAAAATCCGTGTACCTTGAAAATCAAGCAACGGGCTAGGCAATAAATTTCCCCGAATCTTATCCGCAAAAATCACACCGCGGAGACAGAATATATCTGCCTCCGCGGTTTTATATTTTTATTTTAAATTTAAGCCGTCTCCCGAAGCTGTATCTCACGGCTGACCTCAAGCCCGTCGTGCGTGAGGGTGAGGGCGATTCCGCCGCTGTCCGAGGTCGAATACGCTTTGCGCCCGAACGCCGACATTATGCCGACGAGTACATCGTCAGATATCTCGGCGAGGCGGTTCGTGATTATCATCGTCTCGGAGCGGAGCTTGTCCAGCACTTCCTGCGGGACGGCGCGTTCGCCGTGGCAGGGGACTTTAAGCGCGTCAATGCGTCCGACGGCGTTCGCGAGTCTCGCGAGGTCACCTGTGTCGTTCACCATGTCGCCCGCCAAAAGAATACGCCTGCCGTTCTGCTCGGCAAGGAGCGCGAGCGAGTTGTCATTTTCGCCGATATTCTTGTGATATGAGTCGGGCTCGGTGTTGAAGAAACGCAGAGTCCAGCCGCCCAGCGCAAACGGTTCATCCGGCACGCAGCCGATGACCGGGATATTCATGCTCTGCGCCTTTTCGCTGAGCGATTTATACAGCGCGTCGCCGTCGTGGAGACACTTGTCCCACTGCGCGAGGTTCGGGCTGATAAACGGCTTGAGATATATTTTGCCGATCGCTATATCCTTATCGTCAAGGAGCGCCCCGAGTCCGCCGACATGGCCTGAATGAAGATGGGTTATCGCGACAAAATCAAGATTTATCTTCCCGCCGGCAGTTTCTTTCAGATACCGCGCCGTATGTTTCGCGTGCTCCGCGTCGCCGCAGTCAACGAGAGCGAATCGGTCGCCGCTCTGAAGAAGAATGCAGTCCGAGCGCCCGGTGTTGAGAAAATGGATACGCTCGCCCTCCGACGGGACAGAGATATCCTCGTTCTGCGCGGGAACTGGCGGATTTTTTGCCGACTTGATGACCTGTACTGCCGTTGGCTTGAATTTGTCTTTCTGAGTGAATTTTTTGATGAGTTCGGCAAGATCCTTTATTGCCATATTCTTCAGCCCTTTCGGGAATTTATTTTGTCCTGCGCAGCTCGGCAAAGAACTGCTTCAAAAGCAGAGCACATTCGTCCTGCATAAATCCGCCCTCGACCTCGGGTGAGTGATTATACGGAAAAGAAAACAGGTTGTTTACCGACCCGCACGAGCCCGCTTTCGGGTCGTATGCTCCGAACACCACTCGCTTTATGCGCGAATTTATTATCGCCCCGGCGCACATCGGGCACGGTTCGAGCGTCACGAATAATTCGCACTCCCAGAGCCGCCAGCCGCCGAGCGCCTTGCACGCTCTGTCTATCGCTTCAATTTCGGCATGAGCGAGGGCGTTTTTGTCCTTTTCGCGTCTGTTGCGCCCGACCGAAACTATCTCTCCGTTTCTTGTGACCACCGCGCCGACGGGCACTTCGCCGTCTGCCGCAGCCTCCCGTGCAAGCGCGATTGCCGCCTGCATAAGCTCTCTGTCAGTCATTCTTCCACTCCCCGATTACGAAGGCCATGTGATAAAAGTATATGTCGTGTAGAGCAGATAGATGATAGAGATTATCATCGGGACGTTTATAAAATATGCCGCCGTGCGTTCGCCGCGCGAAAGTGCGGTGCGCGGTTTTCTGAATTTCGTCTGGATATTCTTTTGGCGCGCCCTTCTCATGAAGAGAATCAGGCAGATTATGCCCGCCGCAAAGAACACCGCGACGCAGATATAATAGATGAGATTGACCGTTTTTTCCGGCAGGAACTCGTAGAGTATCGAGATAACGCCGGAGAACATATTGTTGCAGAAATGTATCATGACTCCCGTCCACATCGAGCCGGTGACTATAACAAAATAGCCGATGCCGATGCCGACGATAAACGCGAACGGAGCCTGGACGAGGTTGCCGTGCATCATGCCGAACAGGGCGGACGAGACAAGAATTGCAAACCAGTTGCCGAACTTGCGCGCGGGCATCATGACCACGCCGCGCAGCGCATATTCCTCAACGAGCGCAGGCACTACGGCGAGCTGGATAAGATACATCGCAATGCCGAGTGGCGTCGTCGGGGTGCGCGAATCGGGATATTCAAATGTTATACCGGTCGTGCTCTCGACAAAGGTCGAAAGAAAATTCGTCGCGTAGTTGCCTATCATGCAGATCATCAGACCCGCGGGCACAGCAAGAAGCATGAGACGCGTGTCATAGGGCTTGCCGAAGTTTAGGCACTGCTGACGCTTATCTTTGAGCAGCAGGCTCGACAGGAAGAACGGGACGAATATACAGAAAATCGACATCAGTACGCCTATCGCATAGCCGCGGTCGGTCTCGTTCGCGTAGTCGTCATAGAGATTGAGAGCAAACAGCAGTCCCGCGCCGATAAACTGGAACAGGGCGAACAATAATATGCCCAGGCCGCTTATGTTGCCGAGCTTTCTTATCTGGCGCTTTTCGCGCCGCTTTATCTCGAGAGTCTGAGCAGGTCCCGGCTGATATCCGTACCCGTTGGGCGCTCCGTTATATTGAGAGTCGTATGTCATACTTTCACCGTTCCACTAAAATTCTTATTAAATTATACCCTACCCCGCGGGATTTAACAATAGCATAAAAGCGAAGTTTAAAGAAAAATGGAATATAGTTTAAGTTCAGTTAACATTTAAAAGTGCTGAGGATAAGATGTTTCGGAAAGAGAACGGCGAAAGCGAGGCGGATTTTCCGGTTTTATCGGTGAGTTTAAATCTGTGTAAGCACATGGTATACAATTATTAATATTAAAATTTTCCATCTTTTTTTGCCCTTTGTTTTCCGGCGATAATGCCGCGCGGCGCGGAAAAAATAACGGTGTCCGCAGTGCGGACAAAATCAAAAAGGGGGCGGAGCATGAAGCAAATCATAAGATTTTTCAGCGCGGTCGCGCTCATGCTCTCGGTGGGAATTTTTTCCTGCGTCGCTTACGGCGATATCCAGCTGCCCGACGAATACAGCGTCGTCGCGGGCAGCGGCGCCGATATCGGCGAGAGCGTGTTCTCTGCGTCCGCGTCCGCATCGCCGCAGGGCGAATATGAGCTTGAGGTAAAAGCGTTCGGGGTGTTCCCGGTCAAGACCGCAAGGGTGAAAGTGTCTCAGCGCAGATATGTCACCGTCGGCGGCGAAATTTTCGGCATCAGGCTCTATACGCGCGGCGTGCTGATAGTCGGGAGCGAGGAGATCGAAACGGCGTCAGGCGCAGTTGACCCGGCGGCTCGCGCGGGGCTGAAAAAGGGCGATATCATTTTAGAGATAAACGGTTCGCCCGTCAGCCGAAACAATGATATCTCCTCCGCCGTTGAGTCGAGCGGCGGCGACGAAGTTGAGCTGCTCATCGAGCGCGCAGGCAAAAAGCAGACGGTGAAACTCCTGCCCGCGCGGAGCAAAGTTGACAGCAAGTTCAAAGCCGGTCTGTGGGTGCGCGACTCGTCGGCGGGGATAGGAACGGTGACTTTCTATGACCGCAAAAACGGAATTTTTGCGGGGCTCGGTCATGCGGTCTGCGATGTTGACACGGGCGAAGAGCTGCCGATATCCGGCGGCGACGCGGTCAACGCCGCGGTAAAAGGCTGCTATAAGGGCAAGGACGGCTCGCCCGGCGAGCTGTGCGGCGTGTTCGCGCCGGGAGAGATAGGCGAGCTCTATGAAAACTGCGGTATCGGCGTTTACGGCGCGTTTAGCGAATTGCCGAAAACCGGGGAGATGCCCGTGGCGATAGCCGACGAGGTGAAAACCGGCAAGGCGCAGATTATCTCGACCGTCGACGCGGACGGACCGCAGTATTATGATATCGAGATAACGAAGATCTATACAAAAAGCGGCCAGCGCAATATGATAATCGAAGTGCGCGACAAGCGGCTTATTGAAAAAACCGGCGGCATAGTCCAGGGCATGAGCGGCAGCCCGATAGTCCAGAACGGTATGCTGGTCGGCGCGGTGACCCATGTTTTTATCAACGATCCGCTCAAGGGCTACGCGATATTTGCCCAGACGATGGCGGAGGAGGCGGAGCGCATTTCTTCGCCCGGATATTCCGCCGCTTCGTAGCAAAAGTGGAGCATAAAATAAAAATTGCCAAAAAATGGTAAATTATTATTGACATTTATTCCCATATATGGTAAAATCCAATTGAAAAATCAACACGGAGGTACTAATTATGGGAAAAATGTTAAAAATCATGCTTGCACAGGACACGGACACTCAGACGGGCTGCGCCGCGGCACTGCGGGCAAACGGCTTTGAGGTCGAAACAGTCCGAAAGGACGGCGCGCAGATACTCCGCCTTTTCAGGCAGGGAAGCAGACCGGACGTGCTCATCATGGACGCTTTCATGCAGGGCACGGATGCGATAGGCGTGCTCGGCGGACTTGCCGACATGCACCTTGAGCCGCGCCCGCTGGTGTTCGTGACCGCGTCGAACGCGAATCCGCGTCTTGAGCAGGAGATAACGCAGAGCGGCGCAGACTACTATTTTATTAAGCCCTTTGACACGCAGATACTCGCCCAGAGGATAAAACAGCTGACCGGGCTTTCCGCCCCGGCGCAGGGAAACATAGTTGCTTTTTCCGCGCAGGACAACAGCCTTGAGGTCACCGTCTCCGAGATAATGCACCGCATCGGCGTGCCCGCGCACATAAAGGGCTATCAGTATCTGCGCGAGGCGATAATCCTCGCGGTCAACGACGATGAGATTATGAATTCCGTCACGAAGCTTCTCTATCCTACAGTCGCAAAGACCTTCAAAACCACTCCGTCGCGCGTTGAGCGCGCCATTCGCCACGCAATCGAGGTCGCCTGGGACAGAGGCGATGTCGATGTGCTCAACTCCTATTTCGGCTACACCATCCAGAACTCCCGCGGCAAGCCGACCAACAGCGAGTTTATCGCCATGATATCCGACAAACTGAAGCTCAATCTGAAAATTTCTTAATTAATATCGAAAGAAAACCTCCGCATGACTTTTGTCATACGGAGGTAATTTTATTAGCCCTGCGTGAGCGTGAGGCTCGCAGTTATCGGGAAATGATCGCTCGGATAGACTCCGTCATAGGTCGTTCTGACAACATTGTAGCTGTTGACCCTGAAGCCGGTCTTGGAGATCATTATGTAGTCGATGCAGTCGTCGTCAAGGCGTTCGCCCCAGTTCTGATAGGTACAGCTCTTTATCGGATTTTCAGTCTGGTACTTGACATCGAGGAAGTTCTCGGTCGCGCTGCGATATGTCTCGGTGTCCTCTTCAACATTGAAGTCGCCCATTATCATCGCGGGCAGCGAACCGAACTGCGCTATCTTGTCGAGTACAACGCCGATGCCCTTTATCCTCGCCTCTTCGCTGACATGATCGAGGTGCGTGTTGAACACGACGAATTCGAGCCCCGTCTGCTTCTCCTTGAGGATAACATAGCTGCAAATTCGATAGCACGCGGAGTCCCAGTCCTTGCTCATCTTTTCGGGAGTCTCGGAGAGCCAGAACGAGCCTTTGTCGATAAGGTCGTAGAGGTCGGTGCGGTAGAACACCGGGCAGCCCTCGGAGAAAGTCGATTCGTCGCGGAAGGTTATGACTGAGTCATAGCCCTGAAGCGTGCGGCACATATAATTATACTGCCACTTTGTCGCCTCCTGGAAGCCGATAATAGTCGGCGCTTCCGTTTCGATGTTCTTGACGATGAGATCGGCGCGATAGAACCAGCTCTTTTTGCCCGTGTCCGTGACGTTCGCGCAGCGCAGATTGCAGCTCATGATGCGCATCTCCCCGCGCTCGAGCGGCTTATCCTCGATGACCGCGGCGTGCTGATTCTGCTTATAGTGCGGATAGTAGATGCAGAAAATGCACGCGACAGTGATGAGCGTCGCAAGCACGACACACAGCAGGCAGATAAAAACCTTCGTGCCTTGTTTCATTTGATCCTCTCCTTTGATAAAAAATTATATATCCTGTGCGCCACGCGCACTGAGTTGCGAGGTTAAATTTTTCGTTTGAGGTTAAAAAATGTGTCTTTGTAGAGTGCGGTGACCCAACAATATTATATCATAAGGGCGGATATTATCTGCCCGCGAAATCCGCACAAGATTTTGATGTGCAGATTGTAGGCGTGTTTTCACACTTTTTCACTATTCACTTTTACCTATTACTTTGAGCGAAGCGAAACAAACCCCTCAGTCTTGGCTTTGCCAATCCGGCTCCCCTGCAGGGGAGCCGAAAGCAGGCGAACCTTGTTTGCTTGCCTTTAAAATCTATGTGATTTTAAACAGCGCACTTCGTAGGGACAGCCCTTGCGGCTGTCCGTTATCGGCGGCGCTTCGCCGATGTTACCCGCCTTAACTTTTCGGAGGTTTGGGCTGTCGGTGCAGCCGATATAAATAAAGTCGCGGCAAACTTTCGCCTGATAAAACAAAACTGCGCGCCGCAAGAGCGGCGCGCAGCGGCATTGCTTTTTTTTGATTTTTATCAGTCGTCGTGATCGCAGTCGCAGTCGTCATCGCCGCAGCAGCAATCGTCATCGAAATCGAACTCGAGCAGAGTGCCGCAGTTGGGGCAGTCAATGCTTCCGTCCTCAAGGATGCCGTCGTCGACGCAGATAGTCTCGCCGCAGTTGGGGCACTCGATCTCATAGCAATCGTCGTCGCCGCAGCAGCAGTCGTCATCGTCCTCGTAGACATAGCCCTCGAGATCGGAGAGATCCTCGTCTATTTCGTCAACCTGATCGCTGACAACATCGAGACCCTCTTCGAGATCCGAAACGCTCATAGCCATGTCGTCAAGAAGCTCGATGATAGCCTTGATGACCTTGACTTCGTCTTTCTTTGCGTCGAGGTCGAGACCGTCGACAAGACCTTTGATATAAGCAACTTTCTCAGTAACTGTCATTTTGCTTTCTCCTTTCAAAAACAGCCGTCGGCTTTTGAATTACGGAATCTTACGCTCTGCTCAGATACTCGCCGGTGCGGGTGTCAACGATGACCATCTCGCCCTCTTCGATGAACAGAGGAACCTTGATCTCTGCGCCGGTCTCAAGCACTGCGGGCTTGGTGGCGTTTGTCGCGGTGTCGCCCTTGAAGCCGGGGTCGGTCTGGGTGACTTCGAGAGTAACGCTTGTGGGGGGCTCAACGCCGAAAACATTGCCCTTGTAGGAAAGGATCTTGCAAACGGTGTTCTCCTTGACGAACTTGAAGTTGTCGGAGAGGTCGCTCTTGTTTATCGGGATGAGCTCATAGCTCTCGGGATCCATGAAATAATAAAGATCGCCATCGTTATAGGAATACTCCATCTCCTTGCGCTCAATATAAGCGGTGGGGAATTTTTCCGTGGGGTTGAATGTGCGCTCAACGACCGAACCCGCGATAACGTTTCTTATCTTGGTTCTGACGAATGCCGCGCCTTTGCCGGGCTTGACGTGCTGGAACTCTATGATCTGATAGACATCGCCGTCCATCTCAAACGTCACGCCGTTTCTGAAATCGCCTGCTGAAACCATATTGTCTCCTCCGATATTTTAGACTTACACATTTATTTTATACTATTCAGCCGTATATTTCAATACTTTTTTTCATCAGAATGGGCTTTTCTGCGCGCTGAGCTTCAGATGCTCGCCGGCATATATCAGGTCGGGGTCTTTTATTCTGTTTATCCCGACGAGGGTCCTTATCGGAACGCCGGTGCGGCGGGATATATAAAAGAGCGTATCGCCCGGGCGCACGACATAAAATTCTCCCGACATTCTGGCGCCGGGTATCGAGAGCTTATCTCCCGCATATATCATTTCGCCGCGTTCGAGCCCGTTTCTATCCTCGAGTGCAGAGAGTGTGACGCCGAACTTTCCGGCTATCGATATCGGCGTGTCGCCGCGCCGGACGGTGTATATTTCTTCGCCGCTGCCGCGCGCTGGCAGAGTTATTCTCAGCCGCTCGCCCGCGAATATCCTGTTGGGATCAACTATCCTGTTCTCTCGGGCTATCGCCTCGACTGTCGTGCCGTATTCCCTCGCTATCGCCCAGAGAGTGTCGCCTGCGCGGACATATACCGTGAGCGTCCGTGTTCGCGCGCGGACGGTGGTTCGCTTCTCGCCGTCGATGCGCCCCGAGTCGGAGAGGAATATCCCCTCGGTGAAGATGTTGCGGTCAACGTTGCCGTAGATGCCGCCGACTCTGCCCTCGTCCGTATACTGGAAGCCGACCCACTCGCGCCATTTTCCGTTTGCCGAGGGCTCGTCTGCGCCGTACTGCGCCGCCCAGAGTGGATATTTTTCGGCGAGCGCGCGGCTGAATATATTTCTCGCGTTTGAAAGGTCGCTGTATATCACGGCTTCCCGCCTTGTCAGCGCGGTCAGCTCATCGAGATAAGCCTCGGATATCGCGTTTATCTGCGAAACAGAGAGCGAGCCGAAATATTCAAAATCCATTGCAAGGCGCATATCCGGCTCGCGACCCGCCGCAAGGGATGCAAAGAACCGCGCCTGCCTGCGCCCCTCCTCGACCGAGCGGGCGGTGACATAGTGATAGAAGCCGATTTTCAGCCCCGCCGCCTTCGCCCGTTCGTAGTTTTCGGCGAAGTATTCGTCGGTATATTCCCCTGCGCCGACGCGGATATACACCGCCTCTATCCCGCTGCGTCTCACTTCTTCAAAATCTATCTCGCCCTGAAATTCGCTTATATCTATCCCGCGGTACTGCCGCCCGCCCGACGGCGGAATCGCCCGCGCCGGGACGAGCGCGGCAAATACAAGCGCCGCGATGCAGGCGAGAAGCACCGCCGCCGCGCCCGTGAGTCTGCGTTTTATATTCATTTTCCCCTCTCCTCCGTCGTTTCTGCCGATTATTCGGCACTATATTCTATGCCGCAGGTCATAGCGGCGCAACGGAGATTGAAATGGCGGCGGGAATAATATATAATTTGATCAATGAATCCGGAGTTTTTATAAGCGACGATAGGGAGGGTATATATTATGAAAATGTGGGAAATGCTTCAGGCGGCTTATGACTTTTGGAGACCCAACAAATACGGGATAAAGCCGTACTTATGCAAGGACGGAAGAAAGCACCCGGTTGCAATTATATGCCCGGGTGGAGCATATTCAATGGTGTGTTCTTTTGTTGAGGGTATGCCGATAGCAAAGGCTTTGAATAAATGCGGATATCACGCAGTTGTTGCATATTACAGGACAAAGAAAAAAGCCCGCTTCCCAAATCCTCACGAGGATTTGAAACGGGCGATTACAGATACTTTTTCTCACGCGGAGGATTGGAATCTCGAGACTGACGGCTGGTCTCTTTGGGGCAGCTCGGCGGGCGGACATTTAGCGGCAAGCTTCTGCACTCAGGCGGAGGATAGGTTCAAACCCTCGGCATTGATTCTGAGCTATCCTGTTATTACGCTCGGCGAATTTACTCACGAGGACAGCAAAAGAAATCTGCTGGGCGACAAGCCGGACGTGTCAATAATCAACCGACTTTCCGTTGAAAAGCAAATCAACTCAACTTTTCCGCCGACATTTGTGTGGTACGGGACGGCGGATAATGTTGTTGACCCAATAAACAGCCGGACGCTGGAATCCGCGCTGAAAATGGCAGGTGTGCCGTATGAAGCCGAAACTTACGAGGGTATAGGTCACGGTGTCGGTCTTGCTGTCGGAACCGATGCTTCAAAGTGGTTTGAAGATGCGGTTGAATTCTGGAAGAAGCAAGTAAATCGGCGATAACACAGCGTCGGCGGAGTTGACACAAAATTAGTTTTACATGGGAATAAAATTCGCTCTGAAGACTGCCTGCTGTGTACCTCTTCCGAACACCTCCATTCCACTAAAAAATCCGCTCCCGGTACACTCGGGGCGGATTTTCCTCTGCGCAGTTTAAATTCTGTTTAACAACCTGCTTTACAATTATATCTGATGAAATATAAAGTCAGCCGCAGGGAGCTTTTATACTCTCTGCGGCTGATGCCTTTTTATTATATAATTAAAAGTTTATGACCCCGAGGTGCTCGAGAAGTATCTTGACGCCGATGGCCATAAGAATAAGTCCGCCGGCGAGTTCCGCTTTGTTTGTGTATTTCTCGCCGAAAACATGACCTATCTTGACTCCCGCGGCGGAGATAATAAATGTCGTCACGCCGATAAACGAGGCGGCAGCCCAGATGTTGACTTTGAGAAAAGCGAGTGTGATTCCGACTGCGAGCGCGTCGATGCTTGTCGCTATCGCGAGGACGAGCATCTTTGTGAATTTCAGCTCGTCGCGGTCGTTGCCTGCGGCGTCGCGCTCAACATCTTCTTTTTTGAAGCTCTCGATGAACATCTTGCCGCCGAGAATGAGAAGAAGCACGAAAGCCACCCAGTGGTCATAGCGCTCGATCTTGTCGGCAAAGCCCGTGCCGAGGAAATAACCGATTATCGGCATAAGAGCCTGGAAGGTGCCGAAATACGCGCCGACTATCGCGCTCTGCCCAAGGCTCGCCTTTTTCAGGCATACGCCCTTGCATATCGAGACGGCGAACGCGTCCATTGAAAGACCGACTGCGAGAATGAAAAGTTCAGCTAAACCCATATTGATTCCTCCGTTTTTTTCGGGGCAGGGAACAAAAAAAGACCCACCTGCGCCCTTTGCGCAGATAAGTCTCATCAATTAAAGAGGCGAAAGCCTCTTTATAGCAGGACCAGATATAGATCAGTATGTTGACCCTGCTGCGCCGCAAATCAGCGCCGATTACTCCCCTATCGCTTCGGGCAGTATAGCGCATCGCTTTAGTTTTGTCAAGCGTATCCGATTGAATTTTGCCGTTTGTTCTGATATAATCTATCGTGGATCAGGATGCCGTGCGGTGTCCGAAGCTATATTTATGCAGAAAGAGGTCTTGCTATGAGCGGACGCTTTGATGAGCTTCGCCGGGAATATCCGCAGTTTGTCTACAGCGGCTATTCCGTCAGCGAACATGAGGATGGGCTGCACTTAAGCTTTGATTTTTCTATCCCCGGTCTGTGCGAGTTTCATCCGCAGACCAGGCTCGACGGAAAAAGTCTTGATATATTCAATTCCCCCGTGTCGGACTACGCGAAGAGAATGGTTTTCTTCATCGGTCTCGCGGAGGCGGTCAGCTACTGGAAATGCGCCTGCCCGCCTGTTTTCAGAGTCGAGTGCGGCGAAATGTCCGAGGATGACAAAGCTTTTTTCAAAAAGCTCTGGTTCAACGGACTCGGCGAGTTTTTCTACAGGAACGGGATAAAGACGGATATCGACTCTTTTGTGAGCATTGACGCGCCGGAGCCGAAAAATATTCCGCAGTGCGAAGATTATGTCTCATCGGGGATTGAAATTGTCCCCGTCGGCGGCGGCAAGGATTCGGCGGTTACGACCGAGCTTCTGCACCCGTTCGGCGATAAGCTGAGGTTCTTCACCGTCAACGACCAGCCCGCGCGCACCCAGTGCGTTCTTGTGGGCGGCTACAGCGAGGATAAAATAATAAAAATTTACCGCACTATAGATCCCGAACTGCTAAAGCGCAACGCCGAAGGCTTTTTGAACGGTCACACTCCGTTTTCGTCGGTCGTGGCGTTTATATCAATGTATGCGGGCTTTATCGAGGGCGCAAACGATGTTATTCTCTCGAATGAGTCGAGCGCTAATGAGTCGAATATCGGCGGAGAGAGCGTCAACCATCAGTATTCAAAGTCTTTCGAGTTCGAGCGCGACTTCGATGAGTTCCGCCGCCGCAACTTCCCGCAAAGCGCCGTTTATTTCAGTCTCCTGCGCCCGTTCTGCGAGCTTCAGATAGCAAAGCAGTTTTCGCAGTATAAGCAGTATCATCCGATATTCCGCAGCTGCAACAGAGGGAGCAAGAAAAACATCTGGTGCTGCGAATGTCCAAAGTGCCTGTTCGTTGCGATAATGCTCTCGCCGTTTTTGCCGCCCGATGAGCTGAACTCAATATTCGGCTGCGATATGCTCGCGAAAACAAATCTTGAGACCGACTTCGACGGGCTCTGCGGCTTCACGGGGCTCAAGCCCTTTGAGTGCGTCGGCACGGCGGACGAGGTCGTGCTCGCGTTGACGCTGACGGCGGAAAAATACAGAAAATCCGGGCTCGGGACGCCCGCGCTCCTGCGCCGCTTCTGCGAAAAGAACACTGCCCGCGCGGATTACTCCCTGCTCTCGGGCTTCAACGAAGAAAATCTTATCCCGAAAAAATTTGATGAATGTGTAAAGAGGATGTTTGAATATGTATCAGCAGCTGATTGACCATCTGAAAAACAAGCGCATAGTCCTGCTCGGCATGGGGCGCGAGGGTCACTCGACCTATAATTTTATCCGCCGCTATCTGCCCGAGCAGAAACTTATAATCGCGGACGCAAAGCAGGTCGAGCTTGATAATGACCCGAATGTCGAATTTGTCTGCGGGGACGGCTACCTCGGCGCGATAGACCGCGCGGATATTGTCATAAAGACACCCGGCATTCCGCTCCTCCATTTCAAGAGACCGCAGGGCGTTGAGATAACCTGCCAGACCGATCTTTTCCTGCGCTTCTCCGGCTTTACCTGCGTCGGTGTGACGGGCACAAAGGGCAAGACGACAACTTCGACTCTCATTTATTCCATGCTCCGCGCCGCCGGAAAAGAGGCGTGCCTAATAGGCAACATGGGCTATCCCGTCTTTGATAATATAGAGGACTGCGCGGGCGAAATAGCCGTTATCGAGATGTCCTCGCATCAGCTGGAGTTCACTACCTGCTCGCCGCATATCGCCGTTTTGACGAATATCTATCCCGAGCACCTCGACCACTACGACAGCTTCGAGTGCTATGTCGGCGCGAAGCTCAATATAGTCCGCAACCAAAGCAAGGGCGATACATTTATATATAACTCGGATCAGGGGCTCGACGGCTTCTTTGACCTGAGCAAATATCCGGGCGAAGCGGTCGGGGTCAGCGTCCATACGCCGGACGCCGAGAAGTACCGCGACATAAACAGCCATCTTCTGGGCGAACACAATATCCAGAACTGCATGTTCGCCGCCGAGGCCGCGAGACGGCTCGGCGTTTCGGACGAAGATATCATGAAAGCTCTCAAAAATTATGAGGGCATCGAGCACAGAATGGAATATTTCGCGACGGTCAAGGGCATAAAATTCGTCAACGACTGCATCGCGACTATTCCCCATTCCGTCATGTGCGCCGTCGAGGCTCTCGGCGATGTTGACACGCTGATTTTCGGCGGCATGGATCGCGGACTCGACTATTCGGCGTTTGAAAAGGCGCTGGAGAAGAGCAGTATAAGAAATCTCGTCTGCCTGCCAGATACGGGACACAAGATCGGTATGCACATGGCGCAGAACGGGAGCGAAAAGAAGATAATTATCTCGGAGGATATGGAGGGCGCAGTGCGCGCGGCGATGAGCGTAACGCGCCCGGGCTGCACCTGCCTGCTCTCGCCCGCCGCTTCGAGCTACAACAAATATAAAAATTTCGAGGAAAAGGGACGCCATTTCAAGAATATAGTGCGCCGCTATGCCGAGATGGGCGGGGAGAAAGCATGAGAGATTTTCTGAGCGAAGAAAAAGGACTCTGCGCCGAGGTTGAATCCCTCTGCATGACCGACCCCGACTCCGCGCACGCGCTTATCGACAGCGTGATATCGGACTGCGGCGAAGCGAAATCCGACCGCGCGCAGTCCGCGTCCGTTTCGCGCGTCTGCTGCCGCTTTCTGATGCACAGAAAGATGAAGAGCCGCCTTGTTGACACACTCAAGACGGACGACGATCTGCGAAAAGCGATTTTCGGCGAGCTCAACACATATAAATATAGCCTTGTTTTCCTGTTCCGCCGGCTTATACGCCTGAACGAAACGGAGCTGACGCAAGAGCTTCTGACCCTGCTCGAAAACAACCCCTACCGCGACGACAGCGCAAAAGATTACTCCGACCGCTGGTCCCTGCGATTCATAATCGACGAGGCTCTGCGCGCGCCGGACGATTATCTCGATTTAAGCGAAGAGAACAAGAATGTGATAGACGAAGTTAGAAAAGGACTGTAAAATCCGATTGTTATCGGCTGCACACTGTGCCGCCGCCGGTAATATTTGCAGCGGCAAGGCGCGCTCCCCAACATCATTCACATCACGCAGGCGAGCACGAGGGTTTCCTCAATGCTTTTATACACGCTCTCAAAGTCGCTCAGCGGCAGAGGATTTCTGCCCTTGCCGAGTTCGAATGTGAACGACGGAATGCCGAGTGCCTCTATCGTCCAGTCCTTGAACCCCGCGTGTGAGGCAAGTCCCGCATTCTGCACGAGCGTATAGCCGCTCGCCGCGGCGAAAATTTTCGCCAGATGCTCGCCGCGCTCCGGCGTGTGCTCCCTGTATTCATAGTATATCTCTTCACCCTGACTGTGCAGGGCTATTGCTGTTCGCGGCATTCGTCTCATGCACAGCTGAACGAGGGCGTTCACCTCCGGCTCGGTCTGCGGAGCATATCCGCCGAACCGTCTCGGCGCGGGCGCGGTTATCCCCGCTTCGATTTCCAGCGCCTTTGAGAGATCCCACCCGGCGTTGAAGTTGTGGTTGAGATCGACCCCGCGCGCGTTCGCGTTCCAGAGATCACGGCTTTCGCTTATAGCGCGCTCAACGCAGTCTCTGTATTTTCCCGCCGTCTCTGCGCCGTGCAGGGCTATCTCTACCCCATCGGGGTTGACGCACGGGACAAATATTATTTCCCGTCGGCTCAGTGCGCCGCCTATGTCGATTCCGCACATTGTCTGTCTGTTCTTTGCACTCAGGCACAGCCGCTCTATAAATCTCAGCGTGACGAGTGCCGTCAGCCGCTCCTGCGCGTGGAAGCACGCCGCTATGAGCACCGGGTTTGCGCTCCTGCCGAATCGCAGAGCGAATATCTTTCTCCCGCAGGCGCTTCGCCCGGCTATCTCGACTTTTAAAAACGGATATTCCGCCTGGAGCGAGCATACGCTTCTTTTTATATATGCGTAGTCCGGCTCGCCCGGCGTGAAGATATATTTCAAAAAATCACCCCCGGAAAATAATATTTATTTCCCTGCGGGATAAGACCTAAACGGAGGCTTATATATGAAGCTCGACGAAAAAACGATTGAAAAAAAGTACATCTACAAAGGCAGGATAATCAATGTCCGCACCGACACCGCCGAACTGCCCAACGGCAAGCAGGCTCTGCGTGAAGTCGTGGAGCATCCCGGCGGAGTGACAGTCGCCGCGCTGACTGATAACGATGAACTGATGTTTGTGCGGCAGTTCCGCTATCCGTATTCCGAAGTCCTGCTCGAACTGCCCGCGGGCAAGCTCGAATACGGCGAGGATCCGTTTGAAGCGGGCAAGCGCGAGCTGCGCGAGGAGACGGGAGCCGTGGCGGAGCACTATATCGACCTCGGAAAATTTTATCCCACCCCGGGCTACTGCGGCGAGATAATCCATATGTATGCGGCGAAGGGGCTGTCCTTTACATCCCTCGACCTCGACGACGATGAGTTTTTGGCGCCCGAAAAGATACCGCTCGAAAAGGCGGTCGAGATGGTAATGAACAACGAGATACGCGACGGCAAAACGCAGACCGCCGTGCTCAAAGTTGCGCAAAAGCGCAGAAAGGGCGAGATATGAAAATTGTTCTTGCGTCGTCCTCGCCGCGCAGAAAAGAGCTGCTCCAAACGGCGGGAATAGATTTTGAGATAGATGTCGAGGGCGTTGACGAAGTGCCGCAGGGCGACACGCCGGAGGAAAAAGTCTGCTCGATAGCGGCGCAGAAATGCCGACCCGTGGCGGCGCGCCGACCGAATGATTGCGTAATAGGCGCGGATACGGTCGTCTCCGTTGACGGCGATATTCTCGGCAAGCCGCACGACAGAGAGGATGCGGAAAATATGCTCCGCCGCCTCTCCGGCAGGGAGCACACGGTATATACCGGGGTCTGCATCTCGGCGCACGGAAAAGAAACCGTGTTCAGCGAAGCGACGAAAGTTAAATTCTTCGATCTTACAGATAAAGAGATAGCGGACTATGTCCTCAGCGGCGAGCCGATGGACAAAGCCGGAGCTTACGGGATACAGGGGCTCGGCTGCACGCTTGTCGAGGGTATCGGCGGCGACTACTTCAATGTCGTCGGTCTGCCCGTCGCGCGCGTGGTGCGCGAGATAAAAAAGATAACGGGGGCGAAAAAATGAAGCTGCTTGTGACGGGCGCGTTTTAAATAACGCCCGAAGAAACCGAAAAGCTCGAAAAGCTCGGATATGAAATATATTTCATGCCCGATGCCGGAGGATATCTCCTGCGGCGAGATAGAGGCTATCATCTGCAACGGGTTGTTTCTCTATACCCCGCCGGATAAATTTCCGAAGCTCAGAACCGTTCAGCTGACGAGCGCGGGGCTCGACCGCGTGCCCATGGACTACATGGACGCCCACGGCATAAAAGTATTCAACGCCCGCGGGGTCTACAGCGCGCCGATGGCGGAGTTCGCCGTCTGCTCGGTGCTCGGATTCTATAAGCGGAGCACATTCTTCTCGGCGGCTCAGTCGGAGCACCGCTGGGCGAAGCACCGCGGACTCGAGGAACTGGGCGGAAATCGCGTTGTGATAGTCGGCGCTGGCAGCGTCGGGCGCGCCTGCGCGGACAGGTTCAGGGCGTTCGGCTGCGAGATAATCGGCGTCAACAGAAGAACCGCCGTTGACGGCTTCGATAAAATATATTCAATAGGTGATATCCGCGCCGCCGTGAGCGCGGGCGATATAGTCATATTCTGTCTGCCGCTGACAAAGGAGACGGAGCATATCGCGAACGCCGAGCTGTTCTCCGCGATGAAGGACGGGGCGGTCATAGTCAACAGCTCACGCGGCGGGATAATAGACACCGACGCGCTCATAACCGAGCTCAAGTCCGGACGGCTCAGAGCCGCGCTCGACGTGTTCGAGCAGGAGCCGCTGGACGCCGGCAGCGAGCTGTGGGATCTCCCGAACGCCGTGATAACCCCGCACAATTCATTTGTCGGCGACGGCAACCGCGCAAGGCTCTTTTCATTGATAATAAACAACCTGAAATAAGACTGCCGCCGGGCAATTCAACTCGGCGGCAATTTTTACATATGCCGAAAAATTTTTGAAGTACATCTTTTTTTATGCTCGTTATTATTGACGAAAGCGCAAAGGAGGTGGTAAAGATAGATCGCGAAGAAAAGTTAAAAGAGCTCATGGACAGCTACAGCAAGCTCGTCTTCAGCATATGCTACCGACTGACTAACGACTACTTTACCGCTGAGGATCTGACCCAGGAAACTTTCCTGTCCGCCTATTCCTCGCTCGACCGTTTTGACGGGCGCAACGAGCGCGCGTGGCTGAGCAGGATAGCGACGAACAAGTGCCTCGATCATCTAAAGAGCGCGGCGTCGAGGACGACGCCCGCCGAGGATGACGAACTGGAGTTCAGAGCCGGCGCCTCACCGGGACTCGAGGACGAATATATGAACACCCAGCTCGGACGCGATGTCAGAGCGGCGTGCGAAGCGCTCAGAGAGCCGTATCGCAGCGTTGCGGTCGAATATTTCTGCGAGGACATGCCGCTGTCGCAGATAGCCGAGAGAACGGGCGAACCGCTCAAAACCGTCCAGACACGGGCATACAGAGCAAAGAAAATGCTCAGAGAAAATCTGAAGGAGGTCATACTGCAATGACACACGCAGACGATAAAAGAATAACGCTCTTGCTGCGCGGCGAGCTGAGCGAAAGCGAAGCGGCCGAAGTCATGGAGCACATAGCAAAATGCGACAAGTGCGCCGACCGTATGGCCGACCTGACGCTCGACATGGCTTGCGTCGATCCGCCCGCGGGCATGAACGAGGATATCCTCGCCGCCGCGGCGAAAGAGAACACCCGCGAGAAGCGCAGACAGGATAACCTGCTGATGTATTCCGTGAGAGTGGTCGCGGGAATATGCGCGGCGCTCGTGATGATATTCTCCGGCGCGTTCAGGCACATAACGAAGATAAACGATATCGACATGTCGAAGATAAACGACAAGAGCCGCTCGATAAGCCAGTCGATTGACGAGAGCTTCAACGAATTCAAACAGAAAATCTCTGACTTAGGAGGAAATAATAATGAACAAAAAGAATAAGATACTCTTTTTCCTGTTTTCACTCATTCCGGGCGCGGCGCATATGTATATAGGTCTCGTCAAGCGCGGACTTGTGATAATGCTCGCCTTTGTCGCGGGCGCGGGACTCGCGATGATGACAGATGTCCCGGCGCTCCTGCTCCTACTCCCGGTGCTGTGGTTCTACAGCTTCTTCGACGCATGGAACAAATATCATCTGCCTGAGGATAAGCTGGCAAAGGTTCGGGACGACTTCCTGTTCTTCTTGAACGCCATGCCCGAAAATGTTCGCTCTGATCCGCGTTTTAAGAAAGTTGCTTCCGCAAATGTTTTAAAGGTCGGCGGCATTGTCGCGATAATAGCCGGAGCCTATCTTATCTGGGATCAGATAATCGTCAATGTTCTGAGCCGCCTGCTCAGCGAGACGGGCGCTGGGATTCTCAGCGAAGTATCCTACAGACTTCCGCAGGTCGCCGTTGCGGTGCTCCTGATAGTCATCGGCGTCAAGCTCATCACGCACAAAAAGCGCGAGCTTGACAGCGAGAATAACGACAGCGAAGAGGAGGACAAATAACATGGCGGCAAAACGCGTAGGCTCGGTGACATTCGGTCTGACTCTCGTCGTTTTCGGCGTGATGTTTTTACTCAGCGCATTTATTAAGAGCTTCAACTACCTCGATGTAATAAAATTCTGGCCTGTTATCTTTATATCTCTCGGCATTGAGATGCTCGTACATGCTTTTTCAAAAGATGCGGAAAAAGCGAAGCTCGATGTCCCCTCGTGCATCATGACCTGCGTGATCATGCTCTTTTCAATGTGCCTTGCCGGCGCACAGTATGCGATGACGGAGCTTGTTCCCTATATTCAGGCGCACGCATAAAAGAGGTGCCGGATTGAAGAAGAAACTGAGAAAAAGAATCTCCGCGGGGCTGATGATCTCAGTCCTCGCAGTCATGGCGGCGCTGCTCGCGGTCTTTGCGATAAGACCGCACCTGCGTTTCGTCGCCGGGGAATATCTCGGGCTGAACACCCGAAAGATAACGGTCGCGAAGATTTCGCCCGAGCTTGACGAAATAAATATCGACGCCCTGCGCGCCGACTCGCGCGTGACTTTTGACCAGAGCCTGATGCTCGTGAACTCCGAGCATCCTCTGGATGATAACGACAAGTCGGATCTTGCGGAATACAAAAAGACGGGCGTCATAATGAACGCCTGCGCCGCGGAGAGCTTTTCGGAGCTGTCCGCCGCAGTAATGGAAAAGACCGACTGCAAGCTCCTTGTCATGAGCAGCGTCCGCGACGCGGACGAACAGAAAGAGCTCTACAACAGCGATTCCTCGACCGCCGCCGCGCCCGGCGCGAGCGAGCACCAGACGGGACTCGGACTCGATGTCTATGTCAAATATTTCGCGGGGCAGGGCTTTGTCAAGAGTAAGGCGGGGCAGTTCGTAAACTCCGAGTCGTGGAAATACGGATTTATAATCCGCTATCCGTCCTACGGCAAGAGCTCGACGGGCATAAAATTCGAGCCGTGGCACATACGCTATGTCGGCAAGCCCCACGCGGCGATAATATACAACGACCGCCTGACGCTCGAAAAATATATTGACTCGTTTGAAACAGGTGAGTGGTACTCCGCCGACGGATATTTGATTTCAAGGCAGACTGTCGGCGAGAGCGTGACGATGCCGAAAGCATTCGGCTCGGCAGTTATCTCCCCGGACAACACCGGCTGCTATATAATAACAGTTAAACAGTGAAAAGTAAGAAACAGAAAATCCGCCAAGCGAAAGCAAGGCGGATTTTTGTGTTGTGTGGAGTAATAAGTAAAATATAGAACTTGATGTTGTGTGGGGAGACATCGACAAATCCTAATTTACGAAACTTCGCGGTTTCATGGCACTGCCGCAAACAAAACAGCACCGACCCCCGAAAATCCCGGAAGTCGGTGTTTTACTATACAATATAATCTTTGTATCTTTCGAGGAGCTTCGCATCCGCGGTGACAGTCATCAGCAGTCCGTCCGGGCGGTATTCCTCGCGGTCGAGCGCGCCTTTTTCGCGCAGGAGCGCGGCATCCGACCCCATGGAATAGGGGAGCAGGAGCGTGATCTTTTTGCGCGTTGGCGGCAGTGCCCTGACCATCTCGTTCAGGAGCCTGTCCAGTCCCTCGCCCGTGAGCGCGGATATCTTAACGCTGTGCAGTCCCGCCGAGAGCCATGACAGATCCGGCGCGGCGTCGCACTTGTTGAACACGGCGATTATCGGCTTGCCCTTGCATCCGAGCTCTTCGAGAAGCCTGTTCGTGACCTCAAGGTGCTCGGCGCAGTCCGGCGACGAAGCGTCGCAGACGTTGAGTATCAACGTCGCGCTCGCCGCTTCTTCGAGAGTCGATTTGAACGCCTCGACAAGTCCGTGCGGCAGGCGGCGGATGAATCCGACCGTGTCTATGAGCATAACCCTTCTGCCGTCCGGCAGAGTCAGCGCGCGGGAGGTGGGGTCGAGCGTTGCGAAGAGCTTATCCTCCGCGAGCACGCCCGCCCGGGTCAGCGCGTTCATCAGCGTTGATTTTCCGGCGTTTGTGTAGCCGACTATGGCGACCGTTTCGACTTCGTCCTTTTCGCGGCGTTCGCGCGCGAGCTTCCTGCGGCGCGAGAGCGCCTCAAGCCCGTCCTCAAGATTTTTTATCCTGCGGCGGATGTGGCGGCGGTCGGATTCGAGCTTTGTTTCGCCCGGTCCGCGCGTGCCGATTCCTCCGCCGAGGCGCGACATGCTCGTGCCCTTGCCGCCGAGACGCGGGAGCAGATATTTCAGCTGCGCCAGCTCGACCTGCAATTTGCCCTCGCCGCTTCTTGCGCGCGCGGCGAAGATATCGAGTATCAGCTGCGTGCGGTCAACGACGCGCACGTCGGTTATGTCTTCAATATTCCTCTGCTGTGATGGGGTCAGCTCGCTGTCGAAGATAAGCAGATCAACATCGTTGTCGGCGCAGAAGTTTTTTATCTCCCTGAGCCTGCCCGAGCCGATGAAGGTCGCGGAGTCGGGAGTCTCGCGCCGCTGAGTCACGCGCGCTTCGACCTCGGCGCCGGCGGTCTTTGCCAGCTCCTCAAGCTCGTCGAGCGACGCCTCGCAGTCATATTCGCCCAGATCCACGCCGACAAGCACGGCGGTCTCGGGCTTTTGTACATTTTCAAAAAGTTCCGTCAAACCGGTTCCTTTCCGAACAGCTTATTCCAGGCCGTTGGGGTTCTGCGACTGCCAGCGCCACGAGTCGGCGCACATATCGTCGATATCGTACTGCGCCTGCCAGCCAAGCACTTCCTTTGCCTTTGTCGCGTCCGCATAGCAGCAGGCGACATCACCCGCGCGGCGGGGAGCTATTCTGTAGTTGATTTTGATTCCCGACGCCTTTTCAAAAGCCTTGACAACGTCGAGCACGCTGTAGCCCTTGCCGGTGCCGAGGTTATAGACCTCGCAGCCCTTTACTTTGAGCAGTCTGTCGAGGGCTTTTATGTGGCCGAGCGCCAGGTCGACAACATGGATGTAGTCGCGCACGCCCGTGCCGTCCGGGGTCGGATAGTCGTTGCCGCAGACGTTGAGACACTCGAGCTTGCCGATGGCGACCTGAGTGATATAGGGCATGAGGTTGCCTGGGATTCCGTTGGGATCCTCGCCGATGCGCCCGCTCTTGTGCGCGCCGATGGGATTGAAGTAGCGGAGGATGGACACGCCCCACTCGCTGTCGGATACGCACAGATCCTGAAGTATCTGCTCGATGAAATACTTCGTCGTGCCGTAGGGGTTCGTGGTGCCGCCGGTCGGCATATCCTCTCTGAGCGGAGAAGGGTTCTTGCTGCCGTAAACAGTGGCGGACGAGCTGAAGACGAGTTTCTTGCATCCCGCCTTATCCATCACGCGGCACAGGCAGACCGTGCCCGCTATGTTGTTGTCATAGTAGTTGAGCGGCTCCTTGATGCTCTGCGGAACGCTCTTGAGACCCGCAAAGTGAATGACCGCGTCGATCTTGTTCTCGGCGAAAACTTTGGTCATCGCCTCTTCGTCGCGTATATCCGCCTGATAGAATTTGAAATCCTTGCCCGTAAGTTCTTTTATTCTTTTAAGGCTTTCGGGCTTGCTGTTGACAAAATTATCGAGTATAATGATATCATATCCCGCGTTGAGCAGCTCTACGCTCGTGTGCGAGCCGATGAAGCCAGCGCCGCCGGTTACTAATACAGTGGACATTGAAATTACCTCCAGACTCTTTATTGGTTATATTATACTCATAAAGTAGGCAAAAGAAAAGATAGACAACAGGTTTTTTACAAATTTTTTACGCTGCAAAGCGAAAAAAGAGGTGCAAAAAATGGAACTTTACGATAAAATTCATGAAAACGAAGAGCTCAAGACTTATATCCTCGCAGGCAACCGCGTTCTCGGCGAGCTGGGCTTCACCGAGCACGGACTCGCCCATGCGGGCACGGTATCAAAAATGTCGCGCGAGATACTGGAAATACTTAACTACAGCGACCACGAATGCGAGCTCGCGGCGGTCGCCGGATACATGCACGATATCGGCAACATGATAAACCGATGCGACCACGCGCAGAGCGGCGGCATACTCGCGTTCAACATTCTGCGCAGTCTCGACATAAACCCGAAAGACATCGCGCTGATAGTCGGCGCGATAGGACACCACGACGAAAAGACGGCGGCGCCCGTCAGCCCGATCGCCGCGGCGCTCATCCTCGCGGACAAGAGCGACGTGCGCCGAAGCCGCGTCAGAAACAGCAAGACAGTCAGCACGGACATTCACGACAGGGTCAACTACGCGGTCGTGGACTCGGAGCTTGAGGTTGACGGCGAGGACAGAGTAATAATCCTGCGCCTGAAGATCGACACGGACATCTGCCCGGTGATGGAATATTTCGAGATTTTCCTCGAGCGCATGGTGCTTTGCAAAAAGTCCGCCGCCAGACTCGATTGCAGCTTCGAGCTGATAATCAACGACACGAGATTGCTGTGAGTGTGCGAGTTCAACGGAACAGCGTTTATAGCAGAATCAAAATCAACTGTTTGCAGTAAATATAGCATCGCACTTTGCCGCTTTAACTATCAGATTTTCAATAGCCACACCGCAGTGTTTGACAGCTTTCTTAGAGGAGCGGGCAACATCACCGAAGCGCCGCCTGTGGCGGATGAAGTGAGGCAATGTTGGCGAAAAACAAGGAGCATAGCGCCCGCGCCAAGGGCGATAGGCGACTATGTTTTGAGAGGGCTGAACGGCTTGCGAAGCAAGA
>OLSD01000210.1_pt1 | contig 66002 bp, 61 predicted proteins | sample 1672211 | NCBI WGS metagenome assembly OLSD01 (sample SAMEA3136659, study PRJEB25190) | human gut metagenome | reverse complement strand
AGTAACTGATAACCAGTAAACTTTCCTCATTCTTCTCTCAAACACTTTTTATATGTACTTTCTATGTTCAAAAGCATCTGTTATGTCTTTATTATACACATACGAGTGGGTAGATATTACGTTCCTTCCTCTTATAACTATTAAGAAATCAGACAAATCAAAGCATAATATACCATGCTTCTCTATACATATATTATACAGTTGCAGAAACTTTTTCAATTCGAGGTATGGATTGCTATCCGCATGAAAAGACAATATAGAGAAAATGTCAGATTCTTCTTTGATACTGAGTTCTGGATTCATTTTTATTACAACATTTCTTCTTGCACGTGCATGTGTTTCTAAGATTTTATTAACGTTATCGGCTCCTTTCTCGGTAGACACCAACACGACATTAACATGTACATTTGGGCTGTTCTTTATTGAATATATACCTTCTGAACGAAGCTCGTTGATTACTTGTTGACTAACATAATCTGCAGCCATCAGTCGTAATGATTCAAGTGCGATTTTTTCCATTTTATTAATGCTTATATCTTTATTATCAAAAATACAGTGCAAAAATAAAATGGAGCTATGCCAACTGTGGGCACAACTCCATTTTATAATGAAATAATATTAAGTTACACTATATTTTTATGATCTTTACGCACTTGTAGAATTCTTTTTTTTGTATGAGCGACATAATCTGAGCGAATACGGTCTTTCATTGATTCATGATTTCAGTCTTTTGCGATACAATTTGCAAAAGTACAAAATCTTTGTCGCAGATTTGTCGCAGTATAAAACAAAAAAACGACATAACTCGTTGCTTTACAACTTGTTATGTCGTTATTAGTTGCGGAGGCAGGATTTAAAAGCACTCTACCACCATCTGTAACTTGCTGATTATCAATAGCTAATTTTTTCAAATATCTCCTTTTTGCACCAAATTTGGCGCAGAACTGGCGCAAGACACAACATCCTAAATCGTTGATTATGAACGGCTTATATTACATAATTTAACTATTTTAAGATTTGTAAGGTCTATTTTGGGCTCATGGCTCCTCAATGTATTGAGGATTTTTTGGCACAATTTAACCTATACATGTTGTTCAACCAACACGACTTTACCGCCACTCTTTGCATAAGCCTCACAAGTCTGGATTATTTCTGAAACACTATAAGCGAAATTGTGCTCATTATGTCGTAGCACTATGTAGCTTACTTGATATTCAGCACATTACGTCACTTTCATGTCGCAAAAAAAATGTAGCCTGCTTGTAGCGTCTTGTAGCGCAGTGTAGCGTTATATCCAATCATTTATGCAAAGTTAGTATAAAACTATTAGAAAGAAGATAAATTCCTTTGGTTTAACACTAACTTTGCACTAAATAATCAATGTCAGAGGCTACAAACAAAGTTCCTTACCTTTTCATGGTATTCTTCCTTTGTCATACCTCCGGTCTCTATCATTGAGTCAAGCACATTGCCAAGTTCGTCAAATGCTATATCATGATGGTACTCTTTGGTTGTGCCATCCTTTTCACCATAGATACGGTAGTAGTCAGAGTCTTCATCCAAAGCAATATATAACGTGCCTTGAAATTGGAATCCATTCACTTGTATGACAAGTGCAGCCATTGTAAAGTCTTCTCCATTGACCTTCTTAACAATTTGGGTAGCGTACATCTTTGAGATGCCCCAACTATTGATAACGTCTATCGGCGTTGTGTGAAGCAATTGAGAGAAGATAGTGTTAACAACACTTCTTACATGTTCTTTGTCTAATGTATTCATATAAGATTTTTTTTATTTAACGACGATGTAAAAACTCTCGCAATCTTTGATAATGTTCTTGTTGACTTCGACCTCCAGTCTCAATTAAAGTATCAAGAAATTTACCCAACTCCTCAAATGGAATATCGCTGTTTTCTTCGTGCAGCATACCATTTTTCTCGGTGTACAAGCCAAAAGCATGCTTGACACTATTCAGGGTAATATATAGTTTCCCACAATAGTTGAAACCATAAACTTCCATCATCAAAGTTGCAATAAAACGCTTGCGTCCATTCATGCTAACATTGATTTGGGTTGCCGTCTTGTTTGTTATTCCCCAACTATACACCACATTGACAGGCGTGGTAATAGCTAATTGTTGAAGAATGGTGCAAACAACTCTTCCTATCTGCCTTTTTTTTAGTCTTTTCATAGTTTATAGGGTTATGCAGGGGAAGGCTAAACCTCGTCCCCTGCTGTGAATACTAATCAAATTCAAATGGGTGTATATAAAAATAGGTGTCCTCTGTGTCATAGACGTATTCATTGATGAAGTCAACCATCTCTTCGTTTGTCCGTTCACCTTGAACAATGCCGGTTTTCTCAACCCATGCCTTAACAGCATCGCTGATAGTGTCATAAACATCTTCGCAAACCTCATCAAAGCTGCCTCCTGAAGAGCTTACGCAACACTCTTCAGGAAAGAAATTTCCTTCATCGTGAACATGGAATATCTCACAACCGCATTCTATCTCACGGTAGCTTATGGAAAGTTCATTTCCCAATACCTTATTCAGTCTATAAAAGAACATGTCACAAGCAGTCCATGCACTTTCCGTATCGAATGATAACAGACCTCCGTCCTCGTCGTCTTCGAACTCAGCCCAATAGATATGTCCACGGACTGATATACAACCATGCTCATACTCAATGCCATAGTGCTCTGCCAACTTGTAAAGATATACATTCTTACTATTCACCCCCATCATTTGAAGGGTGTTCCAAAGGTCGCTCAATGCCTTGCGTGAACCTCTCACCTTGTACTGCGTATCACAAATATTGCTCATACTTCAAAATTTTTATTTTCCCTTTCGTAGAAAACCACTTCCGGGATTTGTTAGAAATTATGTGCCTTAAAAAGGTGTTATGCACATCGATGCAAGGTTTGGCACCAAAATACGACCCGTAGGCGTGGAGATTTTGGAAGCCAAGCAGAGCCATGACCTTGCAAAGCGATAAGGCATAACAAATACCTTTGCACAATAATTTCAATAAATCTCGGAAGTTATATAATAAGATGGTGAGTGTTCTATGTTTATAATGTAACTTAGGACATTCTCTAAAAAAAAGTTAGCTGTAAAAGTGGTAACATACCACCATAAAAGGTGGTGCGACTTAATTTCAATTTTAATATAGATAGTAGTTGTTTGAGCAAAGAAATCCGCATACAGAGGCAGACTTTATATGTAACTGTATGCGGATTTTTATTATATTGTTTGTGTGTATGATTTTATCTCCACTTATAAGTAAAGAACCAATCAAAGTCCATTAGGAGATTCCAATAAGTACTATCTCCATCAGGCAACCCTGTGTACTTGTGGTATTCATTAGGAATGTTTTCAAAATTATTCAGATTGAAGATCTTCTTAAAGAAAATGATTCTGTCTTTTAACAGGTAACCTCTGACTGTTTCAATGTCAAGTTCTTGGTTGAATTCCCATATTTTATGCCATAAAATACGGATTTCCTTATAGGTATCATCGTTAAGCGTTTGCAACATTTTCACCCATGATTCGTCTTGGGGGTATATTGCAACTGCACCGGAAATACCATCATAGACTATTCGCTCTTTCACCTCTGGCATAAGCATCAACGGTAACAAGTAGTCGTTGCTTCTTGCATTGTTGCAGCAACATCCACTGCTGACTTCTTCAAATTTTCCATTGCATGATGCCAACAGATTGGCAAGAGCAATACGGTGCGGAAATTTATTTGTTTTTTCGATGTCTTGGACTGACTTGAAATTCCTTTTAGCAAAATCAGAGTCTAATTCCACATTATCTGCTAACCATTTTGAGTTTTCTGTATATTTAGCGAACTCGTCGTGAGTGTCATTGGCTTTTAGGTTTCTGGGAATAACATGCTCTATGTTAAGTGCAGAGCTTTTGAGCCGCCTCATACAATAGCAACATCTGTCGTGTTGCTCTTGCAGAAGCAGGTTCTCCCAGCCAGCAATGCCCTTACGGTATTTCTTGGATGAGAAATTACTATATGACTGATCTGAGTTTACACTTGGATAAAACGATTGTGTATCTTCGTTATAGCAGTCTTTTAGGAACTCTACATCCAATTTTTGCTCTTGCTCCAGAAATGGCCTTTTATCTATGAATTCCATACTCCGCCGCCTTCTTTTTTATATCGTCCAGAACTTTAGCGTCTGTTCCGACAAGCTCTAATATCTTATTGTAAATGGTTTGACTCTCTTCTTTCAAATCCATAGAAAGATAAGACAGATACAAGTCTTCCAAATTTTTTAGATTCTCATTTTTTGAAGGAGTCTCCATGAAATCTCTAAGAACAGCATTGTAATCAACCCCAATCAGATTTGGCAGTGCGTGAGGTTCTTCTTCTCCTGTATTCATTACAAGTATCTGATTGGCTTTTACGTCTGTACTATACATAACAGAAGTGTCCAAATTAGAGATTACAGCAACGGAATGCGTAGATACAAAGAATTGGATATTAGGGAATGTTGTACAGAATGCATTTAATACGACCTGTTCCAATGCAGGATGCAAATGCAAGTCAATCTCGTCAATCACAACCACACCGTTTGATTCTATACCTTGATTGAGAATATATGAACGATATGCCATATCAATGACGATGGAGAACAAGCGTCTATAACCTGCCGGAAGATCTTGAAGAAGACTCGTTTTGCCATTTTTGAAATTAATGGTCAACTTATACCCCTCTTCAGATTGTGTCGCAAAGAAAAAGTCGATGTCATAACCGTCAGACTGTACCTTTGGCAAATAAGATATGAATTTTGACAGCTTCTGCTGAATGTAGTCAACTTCATCGTGTAGCGGCACAAAAGTCTCGTTTAAACGCTTTTGATCTTCTACAAGTTTCTTGTACTCAGCATCTTCTTCAAGTTCTTTTTCATTCAGAACAGTTTCCTTTTCATGGATGGCTGATGCCAGTCTTGAAGCTGGGGTGTAAAGAGGCTGCATCTTAGCCAAGCAATTGCATAACCTTGTTTCCCAAAGGGATGTGCATGCAGACTCTTCGTCCCACTGGTAATATCCAAAATTACGAGGTATCGAGTCTTGATTGATGACCTTCAATGTAGATTTTGTTATCTTGGAATATACATGAGGGTAAGAATCCGAATAATATGCCAACAAGGGCCATTGGCTATTAGGAGCTTTGGCAGAAGACATAAATGCCAGAAAAGCATCTTTGTATAATGAAGGATATAATGACGCCTTGGGGAAATTGCGCTTAAAGAGTGTCCAAGTCAAGACCTTACCATAGAAAAATCCATCAGCTTCTATACTGGCTTCGTCTGCATATTCACGAGTTGCTGCATCGAAATGAAAATCCGATGTATCAAATCCTCTCACATTGAGAGTGTTGTTGCCAGCCGATAGAAAATCTGTCCCCAATGATTTATCATTAGAAAAGACAAAACTCAAGGCTTTAACCAAGGCGTGTATAAGTGTACTTTTACCTGTTCCATTCCGGCCAATCAGCACATTCGCTTTAGGACAGAATGTCGCCGAGTAACGATTGAAACATTTAAAGTTCTGTATCTTTATATGTCTAATATCCATAGCCTACAACTTAAATAAATTATTGTTTGACCTCATTTATGGTCAATGTCTTGACTTGTATTTTCAGATTTTCAATCAAGTCATTCTTTGTATTAAGAGTTTCCTCCTTTGCTTTCAATGTCTCTCTAAGTCCCGATATTTCACGTCTCAAAGACTCATTTTCCATCATCAGATTGGTATTTACAGACACGTTACCAACATTATTGTTATTGCCATTGACATTGTTTGCCCTAAACGAACTTCCTACGCGAAAGTAATCTAACGGCATATGAAAGAAATCAGCTAGCACCTCTAACTTGGAGAGACTAATATCTTTTGTACGTCGGAAATAGCTCATTGTCTGTTTGCTCTTCTTGAATAGCAAGCTAATTAAATCCTGCTGTTGTTCTTTTGTCAAACCTGCATACAGGTTATCTATTAAATCTAAATTCAACATAATGCTATATAATATTATAATGGTGTTATGTTAATTTGTACTAATACGCCCAATATATTGAGCATTAAATTTTGTTTTATCCAAAGTTTGCACTACTTTTGCATGCAAATATAATCAAAATCTCAGATATACAATCAGAGAATAGTAATTTTTTGCGATAAAATATTAAGCAAATGACACAAAAGGAAATTGCAGACTATTATAGTAGGCTATCGAACGGTGAGAAAGGGCGTTTTACCGCTTTCCTTAGTATGACACTCGGTGGCTCTCCTCATACTTGGCAGCAAAAGATATTGGGATGGACTCGCAATATAATGGGCAGACCCATGTCACCTGTTGTTGAAAAGGAACTAACTTCAATTATCGAGAAAGACAAATGGAGGATGTCGTATTAAAATATTAAGCATCGACGTATATAATGAAGCGAATAAAGGACAAATACATAGACATTGTAAAATCACGAGTTGATATTTGCCAGCTCGTGGTAGACCTCTGTCCTGGCACGGTGTTAAAGCCGTCTGGACCACATAGAAAGAAATGCTGTTGTGTCTTTCATCAAGAGGAGACCCCCTCCTTGATGTTGGACACCACAATGAACCGTTACAAATGCTACGGATGTGGGAAAAGCGGCGATGTCATTTCTTTTGTAGAGGAGTGCCAAGGCGTTGGATTCATTGATGCTATCCGATGCCTTTTGGATATGTACTGTCCCGATGTCGATACACATGATCTTTTTGACCAAAGCACGACCCCAGAACAGGAGGAGCGTGACAGAAAAGCAGAAACCATGTATATCTATAACCAGTACGCCCAAGAGTTCTTTCGAGCACAGTACGAAGCAGACAATGATGAAGCAGCTGCGTGTCGTAGATACGCCGAAAAAACGGATGGCTCAACAAGTGGACGATGGGATAAGGATTTCTGCCGAACATTCGGTCTTGGCTACAGTCCCTGCAAGAGGGGATAAATTCCTCGAATATGCCAAAAAGAAAGGACTCAACCTGCAAATACTGGTAGAGATAGGCTTACTTGGCGAAGATGACAGCCGTCCGGGTAATTACTATGATTTCTATCGAGGTCGTTTGATGATACCGCAACGTGACAGATATGGCAGAGTGCAGACATTCACGGCAAGAAGCATTAATCCACAGGCATCCATCAAATACCTCAATGGACGTGACAGTCTCATATATAGAAAGAGCACATCTATTTTCGGCATTGACATAGCCATGAAAGCTGCGCGCCAATCGGGTAAGGTGTACCTTGTAGAGGGTGCTCCGGATGTCATGCGTCTTCAGTCGTTGGGTATTGCCAATGTCATAGCATCTTTGGGAGGCAGTTGGTCAAAGGAGCAACTTGGATATTTCAGTAAGTTCAGTTGCAGCCTATGCTTTATCCCTGATTGTGACAAACCAAAGGAAGGTGAGAAGTATGGTGCAGGAGAAAAATTCGTTTTTGCCAATGGCCGACTTGCCACGGAGATGGGCTTTCAGGTCTCCGTCCGTGAAATACCCAAAGAAGGGAATATCAAGCAAGATGCGGATTCATACATCACTTGTATAGAGCGTTGGGAAGGCTTAACAGAGAAGGACTTCATACTTTGGTATGCTGACAAGCACTATGACACGGAAAGTACCAATGACGACCAGTTGAAAGTTATCAGCGATGTGTGCGACTTGCTTGTAAATATACAATCAGAGGTGCTTCAAGCTTCGTTGTTGGCGGATCTGAAGGACAAATACCGTAAGGCTTCAGTGTGGAAAGGTGCCTTAGCTGACGCTGCCAGAAGAAGACAGGAGCAGAAACGGAGACAGGCTATCAAAAAGTCTGATGAGCTTGAAGGCTATCGTTTTTACAGAAAGGGCTATCATTATTACGACCTTGACCCACAAGGACGTGAAAGAGCTTGGACGAACTTCATTATTCGACCTTTGTTCCTCATAGCCGATGACAACAAGCCAAGTCGTATCTTTGAACTGGAAAACGAGAACCGTATCAAGCGCACCATAGAACTCCAGCAAGCAGATGTGACGAAACTTGACCGTTTCAAGGAAAAGATTGAAGGTAAGGGCGATTTCCGTTTCTTCGAGAAGCAGGAAAAATACGAATTGCTGAAAGCGTATATCTATGGCAGAACAGAAGAGGCACAGCGAGTACCGCAGTTGGGATGGAACAATATAGGTGAGAGAGGCTTTTATGCTTTTACCAATGGTATTGTATATGAAGGAAAGTGGAAGTCTGTCGATGACTATGGCATCATCCGACTTGACAATGAGAATTTTTACTTGCCAGCTCTTTCGAAGATACACAAGCGCAACAAGAGTGCCTATGTCAACGAGAGGCGTTTTATCCATGCGCCTAAGCGTGAGGTCTCTGCCCAAGAATACTTTGCGCTGCTTCATGAGTTATATGGAAACAATGGAATTGCAGCCATCTGCTTTTACCTTGCCACATTGTTTAGGGACATCATCACTGACACGACACGTTCGTTCCCTATACTGAACATCTACGGCAAGAAAGGCACTGGAAAGACAGAGTTTGCGCTGTCGCTCATAAATCTGTTCCAGAGAAATCCAGAAGTCAGCAATTTGGACAGCACCACCTACTATGCTATGGGTGACAAATGTGCTGAAGTCAGCAATATGCTCGTCCATTTTGATGAATACAAAAACTCGTTGAGCAAGAAGCATATAGACTTTCTGAAAGGTATCTATGACAATGCAGGACGCTCGAAAAGGTCAGCAGACGGGGAGCGGAGGGAGTCCACGAATGTAGATTGTGGTGTTGTGCTCACCGGGCAAGAGATGCCAACGGCAGATATAGCCCTGTTTTCAAGAGTTATCTTCTTGGAGTCTCAGAGAAGTGAACGGACAAAGGAAGAAACCGACAAGTACCAGACGTTCATGAAATTGCGCAATATGTGTCCGACCAATATAACGGTCAGTCTGATGCGTTATCGTGACAACTTTAATGCAGGATGGTTTAATGCATGGAAAAGAGCCCTGGGTGAAATAAAGAGCGAGGTGGACTACAGCACCATAGGAGAACGCTTCATCAACAACTGGGCAATGATGTTGGCGACATACTATTGTCTGCATCCCATAGCGGAAGAACTTCCCTTTTCCGAGAAAGAAGTGCATGACATATGCATAGAAGGGCTGAAGTACCAACATTCATTGTGCAACAGCACGGACGAGATAGCCGTATTCTGGTCGATGTTCTCCAAGGCGAGACAGCTTGGTGACATAAGGGAGGGGCAGGATTACAAGGTCTGCCTGATGAAGACGTTGAAAGTGACGGCAAAAGGCAAGCAGCGTAAGGTGGTTGACTTCGAAACGGACAGACACGTCCTCTTTATAAGGGAAAAAATATGTATTGCCAAAGCAAACATACAGGCAAGAAGAGAAGGAAAAATCCTTATTCCCGATGAGTCGTTACTGTCATACCTTGTCTCTACACCAGACTACTACGGCAAGACAAACTCTCCGTTGAAGTTCTACATCCTCGATGAGAATGGAAAGCCGACAAGACGATCCAATGAGACTGGAGCGTCGTCACTTGTTTTTGACCAGGAACGTGCGCTTGCTTTTGACTATCAGTCCATCTGTGGCAACTACGACATCAATCTCGTCACAGTTAGTGAGTTGGAAAAGGGAAATAACGAATAAAATGGAATGATATGGCATCACAGAACAATATCTATCCTCTTTTCTTCACTCTTGAAAGAGTTCGTAACGGTTATATACTAACTGCAAAAGAAGAAGCTGGAGGGCTTAAAGAAGCAGAATATCGGAAGGAGGTGGTATCGGAAGATAAAATCAACGCAAGGATTGGCCAGATGCTCCACCTTGATGCGATGGTAAAGGAACATCCTGTTGTTTTTCATGTAGAAGCAGTCGGTGAAACCACCTACCAGTTCTCGAGCGAACACCCTTCAGACGGACTGACGGAAGCAAAGCTTGCCTATGTTCACATCAACGGTAAGGACATAAAGGATGGTTCCATTCTGTCCTTGTTGATTAAGGACACAGATACCATCGAAGTCTATGGTATAGAAGCGGAGCGAGCGGCTAAAAGCAACAGTCTTCCGCTTGTCCGGGTAAACGGAGTACCTATACTTAGCTTCCCTAATACCAAAGACGGCAAGAAGTCATTGGCATCTTGCGTTGGTAGGACTTTGCTTACTGAAATCAGCATCCGCCAGTTGACAGACTGGTACCTTTCCCACAAAGTATTGATGGAAAAAGAGGATAAAAAAGGAAAACAGACATAGAATTTTGAGCGACAACAAGGCTGTTTTGTACAACCGACAGTTCTCAATAGTAGAAGGCGTTGTGCTCAATATATTAAACGACATAATAAAACAATTTGAGAAATGGACACAAGAATTATCGCCGTAGCAAACCACAAGGGTGGTGTCGGCAAGACCACAACTGTAGCAAATCTTGGAAGCATTCTTTCCAAGAAAGGTTTCCGTGTGTTATTGATAGACCTTGACGCACAAGCAAACCTCACCACTTCGTTGGCATCCTCTTTCGTTGGAGCCACAATCTACGAAGCACTGACCGGCAAGGTGGAAACCTTACCAGTCATTGAAATCACAGACAGTTTGTATCTCGTTCCTGCATCCTTGACACTTGCCATGGTTGATGTGGAACTTTCCACAGCCATAGCAAGGGAGAGCATCCTGTCTGAAGTTCTGGAGAAAGCGGAAGTCTCAACAAAATACGACTTCGTGTTGCTTGACTGCCCTCCCTCTTTGGGCTTGGTAACGCTCAACGCCTTTACAGCCGCTACCGACATTGTCATCCCTCTCGTTTCTGAGGTGCTACCATTCAAGGGACTGACTATGATTAACGATTTCATCAATATGGTAAGCCGAAAGCTCAACCCCCAAGCTCACATTACCGGCATCCTTATCACACGATGGGAAGGAAGCAAGTTGTCAAAGGGCATTGAAGAAAAATTGCGTGAGGCAGTAGGTGACATCGTTTTCAACAGCAGAATACGCAAGAACATCCGTCTTGCAGAAGCCCCCTTGGAAAGTCGCAGCATTCTGGACTACGACAAGAATTGCAACGGAGCCAAGGATTATCTGTTGTTCGCAGAGGAGTTTCTAAATAGAATGACACAAGTATAGGAGGATTGACTATGGACAATAAAAGTCTGGATGCATTGTTCACTGGACTTACGGTGACGGGCAATCCACAATCGGAGACAACGAACACACCAAGAACGTCTGAAAAGGGAAAGAAGGGTAAGTCGTTGTCATCACGAGCAAAGCAGAAAAAGCTGGAGAAGGAGAGACAAGAAGAACGATTCTGTACAATAGTCAGCTCTGACCTTCTGAAGAAAGTGCGCATTATTGCCACTCGTGAAGGGCTACAGATAAAAGATGTGGTGGAAGCTGCATTTTTGAGAGCTATCGGCAACTATGAGCGGAAACATGGAAAAATAGAAGATGACCCCAAGAAGAACGTCAAGGATCTCTTCTGACTTAGAACATCATTATATATTTCGATACATCATAATTAATTGTGTAGGAAAACTCAATTATTATGTCGTGGTGGCAGGTTGTTGTGAAACACTCTGCCACTTACGCTATTTATATCATTCTAATACAAAGGAGTAATACAATTCTTTGGTTCTATTCTATATTCTCGTTAGAACCAATCTACCATTATCCCATTGGAAACCCCTGTTATTTGGAACTTTATATAAAGATAGTGGGCCATGTATGGTAATTTTGTGTTTGCAATTCACGAATTACCAACAAAAAATGAATGATTATGAGTCCATTTATAATTTTCGCTATCGTATTGACCATCGCATATGTATTGTACTATGCGACCATAATAACAATGGATTTAAATGCGAAATCCAAGAAAGAAGGAGAACATGAAGAAACCATATCAGCAAGTGACACTAAAGATGCTGAAGAAGAATACGCTCCACAGACCGTTTTAGAGGACACTAAGACAGGAGGTTTCTCATTCTTGGAGTCAATAGAGAACAATGAAAATTCCATTGAAGAAGTTATAGAGTCCATCAATACACCAACTATAGCAGATGATGACTCACGTCTTGATATTGCCGAGATTTTGGCAAATACTGATGGAAACAATCGGCAAGGGTCTGAAGATGTAGAGCCATCGGAAGAACATCCGGACAATGTCGATAATAAAGATTCCCTCAATACAACATCAGCGTTCTCAGAAGTTCCACCAGAAGAAAAGAAAGATGAAGTTTTTGATGAGAGCAAGGCGTTTAACCAGGATATGGCGCAACCGCAATATGCTGTCAGTTCCATTATCGGCAATGAGAAAGATGCTGCTTTGACTCAGCGTATCGAAGAAATCAATCAAAGATTAATGGATTGTCCGACAGAAAGAGGATTAAGAAACCCAATGCAACTTGCCAGTGAGATGCGAGAAAACAGAGAACACAGCAATATCGATTTGAAAGATGAATACACCCAATGCTAACACTGCATACAGGCTATGCGCTGCATTATTGTCAGTCCTATGCATACAGGACGTTTCTGCCAGATGTGGCTCTGTAGATTACTCATGGGGAGCGGACGGACTTGCCGAGGCAACCGCATTCGTTGGCACCATGATGATTTACATTGTAGAAATCTTATATGCCATAGCAGGTATTGTGGTGATAGTTGCCGCTTTGCAGATCGGTATCAAAATGAATTACCATGAGGGAGACATCACCAAAAGCATGATGATGCTTTTCGGTGGCATCCTCTTTATGATAGGTGCTTCAATTGTCATGCCAGCGTTGTTTGGCTATCAAGACATGAATTTCGTATTTTAGACTATTTAATCGCGAATAAAATAGAGTTATCACAAATTGTAGAACTAAAAAATTAGAAAGTCAATGAAAAAGTTTTTTTCAAACGTCTTTACTACCATTAAGGCGAAAGTGTCTCACGCAAGGAATCGTGCAAAACTCATGATGATGGGTGCTGCGATTGCCGCTCTAACTCCTATAGGTGCTTCTGCACAGAACCTGGCAGGTACTGGCTATGATGCAGGAACTTCCGCATTGGAGGAGGTCGCATCCGAGTTGGTCAAGTACATTCCGTATGTAGTCAACTTGTGTTATGCTCTTGCTGGTATCTTTGCCGTTGTCGGTGCCATCTCTGTGTACATCGCCATGAACAACGAGGAGCAGGATGTCAAGAAGAAGATCATGATGACCGTCGGTGCTTGTATCTTCCTTATTGCCGCTGCCAATGCTCTCCCGCTCTTCTTTGGTATCAGTAACTAATCCAAACGTCGTGTTATGGCAGAGATGACAGAGACAAACATGGAATACCAGATGTTTAAGGGATTGCAGCGTCCTTTGGAGTTCATGGGACTTCAGGGACGCTACATCACTTGGGCAGCCGTCACCGCCGGTGTCGGTATATTGGGCTTCATGTTGGTTTACGCTCTGGTTGCTTTCCTTGTCGCATTGGCATTTGCTGCAGTTTCCATAAGTAGTGGAATTTGCCTTATAATGGTCAAGCAACGAAAAGGACTCTACTCAAAGAAAAACGACAAGGGCATTTATGTCTATGCTTACAGAGAGCGTTTGTGAAATCATTTACAGCCGATGGGAAATGTAAAGTTATAACATAGTAAACAATCAACGGGTAGGCTCGATCCACGGCGGTAAGAGTCTACCCTTACTTGTATAAACAAAAGCAATGGTCATTTACGTTATCATATTTCTGATTGCCGTATGCCTTGGCATGGCAATTTCCGTGTATTCTTTCGGTACAGGGAGCAAACGAGCCAAAATCTTCAAGGAAATCTATTTCTCCATTGAGGACATAGATGGTATCGGTGTGTTATACACCAAGACCGGTGAGTTTTCTGCCATACTTACAATGCAGAACCCAGTACAGAAATTCTGCGCTGACATAAATGAGTATAATTCTTTCTCCAATCTGTTGTCCTCACTGATGTCAACCCTTGGTGAAGGCTATTCCATTCACAAGCAGGATGTTTTCACGAAAAAGAAGTTCCAATGTACGGACGAGGGCAACAAGGAGTTCCTGTCTGAAAGCTATTTCAAGTACTTCAAGGGAAGAGAGTATACGGATTGTAGCACATATATCGTCATTACACAAGAGAACAAGAAAAGCCGTCTGTTCAGTTATGATGGCAAGAAATGGAAAGACTTTCTTGTCAAAGTCGGCAAGGTGAGGGACCAGCTTCGTGACCGTGGCGTTTCTTCACGCTTCTTGTCTGCCAGTGAAGCCAAGTTCTATGTTGACCAGTATCTTTCCCAGAACTACACGAGCAGAAATGTTTCTTTGAACAACTTCAATGTCAAGGATGACCAAATCGGCATCGGAGACAGAAAGTTCAAGGTATATAGTTTGGTGGATGTGGACAGCATAGTCCTGCCGACGCTTATTCGTCCATATACCAACATCGAGGTCAACAATATCAGTATGCCTGTGGACTTGATGTCTATGGTGGACAGCATTCCAGAAGCAAAGAGTGTTGTCTTCAACCAAGTCATCTTCCTGCCAAGTCAGAAGCAGGAGATGAGTAGGTTGGCAAAGAAGAAGAATCGCCATGCCTCACTTCCAAACCCAAGTAATCAGATAGCCGTAGAGGACATCAAGAAGGTAGAAGAGCTGATAGCAAGAGAAAACAAGCAGCTTGTCTATTGTCACTTCAACCTTGTGGTCACTGTCGATGTAAAAGCGGATCTTCAAAAATGCACCAATCATCTGGAGAACACCTTCGGGCGTATCGGCATTCAGATAAGTCAAAGAGCTTACAACCAATTGGAGCTGTTCGTCAGCACCTTCCCTGGCAACTGCTATTCGTTGAACAAGGATTATGACCGATTCCTTACTCTTAGCGATGCTGCCGGATGCTTGATGTATAAGGAAAAACTCCCCAAGAGCGAGGACACTCCGCTGAAGGTATACTACACAGACCGTCAAGGAGTGCCTGTAGCCATTGATATTTCCGGTAAGGAAGGCAAGAGAAAACTGACGGACAACAGCAATTTCTTTTGTTTGGGTCCAAGCGGAAGTGGCAAATCGTTCCACATGAACAGTGTAGTACGCCAGTTATGGGAGCAGAATACCGATGTTGTTATGGTTGATACCGGTAACTCCTATGAGGGACTGTGTGAGTATGTCGGTGGCAAATACATCAGCTATACGGAAGAACATCCTATCACAATGAATCCTTTCCGCATACAACGAGAGGAGTTGAACGTGGAGAAAATGGACTTTCTGAAGAACCTTATCATGCTCATTTGGAAAGGCAACTCCGCCATACCGACAAAGATAGAGGAGTTGCTTATTGAGCAGGTTATCAAGGAGTACTACGAAGCCTATTTCGTTGGCTTTAAAGGCTACAACAAGTCCCAGATAGATGCCCTGCACAAGAAATTCCTCATTGAGACAGCCACAGAGGGCAAGCCTACCGACACCAACAAAGAGGTGGAGGAACGTATCTGGAAGAAGATTAAGGAAATGGAAGACAGACGCAAGGCTTTGGTTGTTGATGAATTGTCGTTCAACAGCTTCTTTGAATACAGTACTGAGCGCATACCTTACATCTGCAACGAGAACAAAATTACGGGTATTGACCTTTCGTCTTACAACTACTCTTTATCTGAATTCTACCGTGGCGGCACATATGAGCGAACTTTGAATGAGAACATAGACAGTAGCCTGTTTGACGAGACCTTCATCGTGTTCGAGATTGACACCATCAAGGACAACAAGACTCTTTTCCCTCTTGTAACGCTTATCATTATGGATGTTTTTATCCAAAAGATGCGCATCAAAAAGAACCGCAAGGTGCTGGTCATTGAAGAAGCATGGAAAGCAGTGGCATCCCCAATGATGGCAGAATACATCAAGTATCTGTATAAAACAGCCCGAAAATTTTGGGCTATGGTGGGTGTCGTTACGCAGGAGTTGCAGGATATTATTGGCAGTCCGATTGTCAAGGAAGCCATTATCAACAATTCTGATGTTACCATTCTTCTCGATCAGGGAAAGTTCAAGGAGCGTTTTGATGACATCAAGGCTGTGCTTGGACTGACTGATGTGGAGTGCAGGAAGATATTCACAATCAACCGTCTGGAGAATACGGAGGGACGAAGTTTTTTCCGAGAAGTCTTCATCCGTCGAGGTCTGGCCAGTGACGTGTATGGCGTCGAGGAACCAAGGGAATGTTACATGACCTATACGACAGAGCGAGCCGAGAAAGAGGCATTGAAACTCTACAAGGAACAACTTCAATGCAGCCATCAAGAAGCCATTGAAACCTATTGCCGTGACTGGTCTCTTTCGGGCATAAGCAAATCCCTTGCCTTTGCGCAAAAAGTGAACAATGCAGGGCAAGTACTTAACTTGAAACAGAATAAATAGACAACAAAACCAAAGATAATGAGACAGTTTGCCATCATATTAACCATCATATTCTCCTTGGCTGTGAACACAGTCCAGGCACAGTATGCCAGTGTCAATGTGGATTACAAGACAATGGAAACCATGTCGGAAGCCTTTACGACAGAGGCCGCAATGGAGGCTCTTCACAATGAGAACCTTCAAAAGATTTATGATAGTTATAAAGCGGCTGAAATTGCCAGTGCAGGTATATTTTCTTCCAAGTACCTTGACAGAAAGGCTCTTACCAATCTCAATCTTTGGGATGACAAGAAAGAAAACTACTATTATAACCGTATCTATAACATTGTAAGCAAGAGAATTATTCCAAAGACCATCACCTGCGCACAGCTGATGGTCGAGGATCCTTCTACGGCAATCTACTGGGGCAGCTATCTTTTGAAAACCACAGAAGATGTAAAGTCCCTTTGCCAGCAATTTGAGAGTGTTGTGACAAACAGCACCCTCAGCTTCAAAGATATAGCCTTTTTGCAAATAACAGAAGAACTGAAAGCTGTGTTCAATATCACCCAATTAGGTGGAATCGATTGGAAGAATCTTTTTGAACACCTTGGAGATGACATAGAAAACAGTTTTACCAAAGAAAACTTGGAAAAAGACTTGGACAATCTTATCGGGAAAGGTGTTGGTATGGCCAATGCCGGTTTTAACAATGGAATGAACGAATTGCTTAAAGGAACCAGTTTCGGCGGAACCTTTCAGCAGAAACTTGGCAGCATATTGACCTTTGTGGATAATGCAAGCGGTTTGTATGCTGATTTCAAGAACAGTTCCACGCAGCACGTGTTGAACAGACTTGTGGGTGAAGATAAGATTAAAGACCTTTTCTGTATTGGTGACTATAATCTCACACGATGGATTGATGACTATTCCAAAGCCTCGCAAGGTCAATACTATACACAAAGAGTGTATATCTACAGACGAGACTACGGCTCGGAAACACTCTGTGATTACGTTCCGCCCAAGGATGACGATGCCATATTGTATGGAGACCATTGGTATAGAATAAGCACAAAGGATCCAAACTTTTCTCCAAGTTCCTCCCAATATGAGGCAATACTCTCAAATTCAGAAACTCATGCAGGATGGAGCAGAAAACGGGTTGCGGAATTAAATGCGCAAGACTCCAAGAACACGTATAGAATAAACAACTACATTTCAGCCTACATATTGAGCAAAAAGAAAAGTGGGCAATATGCAAAGGCATACGCTTATTCAATCAATGTAACAAAATCGTGGGACGTAAAAGAAGAAGTATACGAAGCGGTCTATGACAGCTACAGTATGGACTGGAATACATTTATGGCTCAGATGAATGCAAGGCTGACACAATATAATGCCAATGGTGACCATCAGGAAATCAACAACGCCGATGACTTGCAGGACTATATGAACACTCACCCCAACGAGTCCAACTACACCTATTATATAGGTTATGACACCCGACACTACTATACCGCCACAGATGCACGCAAGATAGCAGGTGCTTCTACAGCTACATTCAGTATAACCTGCCATGATGGAGGAACATTAGGAAAAGGCAGCACAACCTACAAATGTGACAAATGCGGCAGAAGTGTAAGTGAGCATACAAAGAGCTGTTCCATGCGTTCTACATTAAATGGTGATGGTGGAGCGGTACAGATTGGTGAGCTTGAAGCCAAGCTCACACAACTCCAACAAGAAGTTGACTACTTACAAAAGGAGTTGGATGCGCTCAACAAGGAAAACAGCGAGTTGTTACGCAAGATGTCCAATGCTGCCACAACTGAGGAATACAACACCTATCGTACCAAATACGAAAATAACAAGAAAAAGATAAATGAACTACAGTCGCATCTTGACAACACCAATGACATAATCGTCCAGACCAAACAAGCCATAAAGGAAGCAGAAGATGGAGAAAAGGCTCAAACAGATGATTACAACAGAATACCGCAACTGATGAAAGCCATGAAAGATGCTTATGGCATCACATGGACGGACAATGGTTCTTGGACCGGCTACACGTTCATCCGTCATGGCACTGTGGGCAGCGTCAAGGGTGAGGTCACCTTCAAAGCATCCCTTTCCATTGCGAGAAAACCAAAGTATTTCCTGGGCATCAAGATACACCGTGCAATCGTACAGATCGACTGGCAATTGACGAGCAGCTGGAGTGACACCTCCGTTGTTGAGACTATGGAACTGGATTCCAATAACACTGATGAAGAAAATGCAAGACTCGTAAACCAACGCATAAGCGAACTTGCCAAAGATCATCCCAACTGCGATGTCACCGTAGAATATTCCAAGACTCCAGGAATAGAAACCGATGACACGGATGGAGTCAGGCATTTGCTATGGGCAAGTGACAGACTGGAAATTGCCCGAAGCATAGAGGCACGCCTTGCAAGGATATATACCGACCTTGTTATGGTGGAAAAGTTCCTCCATTACAAGCATAGCCTCTTAGATTGGGTACATGACCTTGTTCCCAAGCTAAATGCAGACAAAGACAGAAAGCTCACTATTGCGGAACGTTGTCGTAGACGATGGCTGCATAACAGCGGAAGTGCATACTATGAATGGGAAGATGAAGACAATGAATATGAGTAATATCAGTAACATATAAATATGAGTAAAATGAATAATACAGGTAATACGAAACACAATGACAACCATGTGCTGAAATGGCTCATGCTTGTATTGACGTGCATATTCCAACTGTCACCCATTGGAGTAAAGGCACAGCTTGTTCCACGTGACATACCTACAATAGAAGCATACATCAACGACCACAAGAAGCAACGCAGTCTATTGTTGGCACGATCCACGCTTGAAGAAAGCAACAAACTCCTGCATCAGGCAAGCAAGGTAACACATCGTGAATACCGAGATGTCAATTTGGAACTTGACAAATACACCAAAGCGTTTGACGTGATAGACCTTGTGTACAACACTGTCAGTACAGGCTTTAACGTTTACCGAACCTATGATACTGTATCAGACAAAATCGGGAAGTACAAGTCACTGTTGTCGGACTTCAATGAAAAAATTGTAAAACGAAAGCGTTTTGAAACTGCCGACACCCTCTTGCTTGCCGTCAACGTCAGAGCCGTGAGGAATTTAGCTGCAGAGTGTCAGAACCTATACACCTCCGTAACAGTACTCGCTGCCTATGCCAGTGGCAAAGTCCATTGTACTACAGCGTCAATGATGCTGATGATAGAGAATATCAACAAATCGTTAGACCGTATAAAATCTATAGTTAACACGGCTTATTTCCAGACTTGGAAGTTCATAAAGGCAAGAACGAGTTATTGGAAATCAGAGCTGTATCGATCAAAGACCATAAGAGAGGTGGCCAACGATGCCTTAGGGCGGTGGATGGAAGCCGGAATGCTTGATTATTAACACAGAATTCACAACGATATGAAACCATATAAAATAGCAATGGCTATCATAATGATGGCGGTTACAGTAAATACATTTGGTCAGTCAATGACCTACAACCATGATGCTTCGAAGATGGGGCAGATACAAGTTATGGAGTTAGGAGCAGGCGTTCTCACCCCGGACTTATACTACTCCATTACGCACAGTGGCTATAAAAAAGGAGCTAAGTCAGCTACATCCGTCAAAAACACTTTGCGTATGGCCGCAAATATAGCCTCTATGCCTCAAGTGGAATATGCCGACAGTATCAAAGCTGATTTGGAAGCACGGGCAAAGGTGGAAGCAACAAACATCGCAGACAGGCAAATAGACATTGCCTGGTTGACTGAAGGTGAGAGAATACAAACAAAGTTGCGAGCTTTCAAATCAAATATCGGCAGTTTGAATGGAAAGACATGCAGCGAGGAAATAACGGCCTGGGAAGACCTTGGAAAAATGTATGACTTTGCCATTAAGACCACAAAGAAAGCATATATGCCAAACAGCGAACGGCAAAAGCAGTATCTCGCCATATATGATGAGATAACAACAACCAATGACAATCTTCTTTTGAGAATACGTTATTTGGCTACAAAACGCCAAGCTGACAACATTGTAGCAGCCATGACACAATTCCATCATAGGGTTAGTGAGAATGCAACCGCATCATACAACAGGTGGCGTAACAGCGCAAACGATGCAGGAACCATAAAACATAAAACAAAAAGATAACAGCGTATGACAAATGACAGTACAGCGGTAGACTTTGGCATCAATCTGCTTGAAGAGGAGATTGATGATGTAATATTCCGCACAAACGAGTTTCTGACGGATGCCACTTTCACCGGTGGACAAGGGCCGTTCTGGTGGATTCTCCAGATGTCAATGGCTCTTGCCGGATTGTTCGCAATCATCATGTGTGCAAATATGGCTTACAAGATGATGGTCAAGCGTGAGCCGTTGGATGTAATGAAACTGTTCAAGCCATTGGCGATTAGTATCATCCTTTGTTGGTGGTACCCACCTGCAGATACAGGTATTGGTGGTGGAAGAAGTTCATGGTGTGCCTTGGACTTCCTTAGCTACATACCTAATGCTATAGGTAGCTACACCCACGACCTCTATGAAGCGGAAGCAGCGCAAGTGGAAGACAGGATGGCTGATGTCCAACAGTTGATGTATCAGTTAGGCGATGAAGCCTCTGATCCAATGTCCACAATCAAGGCTGCAAGCAATGCGGTCAGCACATTACTCACCCAAAGCAGTGTCCAGGACGTGACTGATGCCGATGCTGCAGCCCAAGATGAAAAGAACATCGTAAAGGCAGAAATGACAAGCACGTCAGCCGGGCTTGTGATGATGATAGACAAGATAATCATGCTCATAGCGTTGATAACTTTCCGCATTGGTTGGTGGGGAACCATCTATTGCCAACAGATTCTGTTGGGTATGCTCACCATTTTCGGACCAATACAATGGGCTTTTTCGCTATTGCCAAAATGGGAAGGAGCATGGGCAAAATGGACAATACGCTATCTTACCGTCCATTTCTATGGAGCAATGCTGTACTTCGTAGGCTTCTATGTATTGCTGTTGTTTGATATTGTCATCAATATCCAGTACAATGACCTTGCAGCTGTTACCGCTACGGATGAGACCGTTGTCAATTATCTACAAAACGCATTCTTCTCCGCTGGCTATCTGATGGCTGCAAGTGTTGTTGCCTTGAAATGTCTCAACCTTGTTCCTGACCTTGCAGCATGGATGATACCAGAAGGTGACACAGCTTTCTCAACAAGAAGTTTTGGTGAGGGTATTGCTACATCAATGAGACAATCAGCCAGTCGTGTAGTCGGCATTTAACAATCTTGAAAAAAGTAAACAATATGGTAATAAAAAATTTAGAGAACAAAATCAAGCTTGTGCTTATCCTCTGTTCATTGTTTCTCGTTGGATGCGTGGTCATTTCTCTTGGCAGCATCTGGACTGCACGAACAATGGTTGATGATGCACAGAAGAAAATCTATGTACTTGATGGCAATGTGCCGATACTTGTAAACCGCAGCACAATGGAAGAGACCCTGGATGTGGAAGCCAAAAGCCATGTAGAGATGTTCCACCATTATTTCTTCACATTGGCTCCAGATGACAAGTACATCAAATATACGATGGAGAAGGCTATGTATCTCATTGATGAGAGTGGACTTGCACAGTATAATGCGTTGAAGGAGAAAGGCTTCTATGGAAACATCATGGGAACCAGTGCCGTATTCAGCATTTTCTGTGACAGTATCAAGTTCAATAAAGAGAATATGTCATTCATATATTATGGAAGACAACGTATAGAGCGACGTACATCTGTTCTGATGCGTGAACTCGTTACTGAAGGTTTTGTCAAGAGGGCGCCAAGAACGGAGAACAATCCTCATGGCTTGCTCATAGTCAACTGGCGTACTATTCTAAACAAGGACATTGACCAGAAAACAAAATCCAACTATTAAACATACAGTGTATGAATATCAAGAAAGTAATATTAGGGGAGAAAGTCCCGGACAAGGATGACCCCAACTACAAGAAACGCCATGAAGAAGGCGTTGAAGCCGGGAAGTCCTTTGCAAGGACTATGCGTTTGGATAAGGCGGCTGCTAAAGTTCAGCATTTTGCATCCACCTACCCTAAGCTTTTCCTGTGCCTGATTTTCGGATTTGTCCTTTTCAGTGTTGGCTTGAACCTTTATAGGATGTCAACAGCTGTCAGTTACCGAAGCAAGCCGTCAAGTGCAGTGGTACGTCAGGAGAAAGAGTTACACTTCAATCGCCATCATGCCAATGACGGAGAGAGAAAAGAAATAAAAACAAACAACAACGTTCAAAGAGAAGAATATGGACATTAAAGACAAGATAAACTATCGGCAGCCGAAATATATGCTCCCTGCCATCATCTATTTTCCTCTCCTGTTCTTTGGGTATTTCTTCTTTCGTTTTTTCAACACAGAAAAGGCGGAGGTGAACAATAAGATGCAGACAACGGAATACTATAATGACAAGTTGCCAGATGCGAACCTCAAAGGTGACGGTATCGGTGACAAGTATAGTAATATGGTCAACAATTTCGGCAAGATAAAAGACGAGTCAGCTGTAGAGAACATAGAGAGAGGCAATGAAGACCAAAAAGAGGAATACAATTCACAATATAGTGATGCCGAGGTTGCCGCTATGGATCAGCAAAGTGATGAAACGCAGCAATCCATGGAAAGACTGCGTAGATTACAAGCACAGATTAAGGAGCAACAGGCAAAAGATGAGAACGTCACTGGATCACGGATTAGTGGCAATACTGAAGACGAGGAACAAACCCTTGAAAATCTCCGCAAGGCATTGGAAGAAGCTCAGAATGAGGGCAAGTCTCATGTCGGAACCACAGAAGGAAGTTCTGAGAAATACCACAATCAGTCCGCTCAAAAAGTCAAGAAGAACGACAATGAAGACAAAAAGGTCGTAAACGAGCATTCTGTCAGTGAGATTTCAGAAGATGCCAAAGCTGAAGAGGTTGTCAAGAAACAGAAAGAGACCTCTGACTATTTCAATACCATCGTTTCCAACGAACCAGAGCATAAGCTTATCAGAGCCATAGTCGACGAGGATGTCAAGGCGGTTGATGGAAGCCGTGTCAGACTGAGACTCCTCGATGACATAGATATTGGTGACAGAACTATCGCCAAAGGAAATTATCTGTATTGCACATTGAATGGTTTTGGGCAACAGCGTGTCAAGGGTACAGTCAAAAGTGTTCTGGTGAACGATGAACTTGTAAAAGTCAATCTTAGTATTTATGACACGGATGGACTTGAAGGATTATATGTCCCCAAGAGCAGTTTCTCGGAAACAGCAAAGGATATTGTCAGCGGTACTGTTAGCCAGAATATGAACATCAATGATGGATCATCGACAAGTTCTACTGGTAAATGGGGAATGCAAGCCCTACAAAACGCTTATCAAAAAGCTGCCAATGCCTTATCCAAGAACATTCGAAAGAATAAGGTCAAGGTGAAATATGGAACACAAGTGTATCTGGTAAACAGTAGAGAGAAAAGAAAATAAATTTAATCATTGGAACGAAAACAATAAAACATAATGAGAACATTCACACATTTTTGTGCCGTTATGATAGTGGCTTTATTGACGGCAGTACAATCAAATGCCCAGAAAACGATGGATGGCATGCAGCTTCTTACTGTCAATGAGAATATCACCACCGTCATCACTGCCAGTGAGCCGGTACGTTTTGTGGACATCAGTACCGACAAGGTTGTTGGTGACCAACCGATCAACAATACCATTCGCCTGAAGCCCAAGGAAGGCGTGGAGGTAAACCGAGACGGAGACATCTTGGCTGTTGTTACCATTGTGACAGAGCGATACCGCAGCCAGTATGCGTTGATATACACATCGCATAAGGAAGAAGCCGTTACGGATAAGGCTATAGAGATTGACGAGCGTGTGGCGTACAACAACCCTGCTGTTAGCATGTCAACAGAGGATATGGCAAGATATGCAAGAAAGATATGGTCTTCTCCGGCTCGTTATCGCAATGTTTCCACCAAACAGCACCGTATGACAATGCGTCTGAATAACATCTACAGCGTTGGTGACTATTTCTTTTTGGATTTTTCTGTTGAGAACAGAACCAATATCCGCTTTGACATCGACCAACTAAGGGTTAAGCTCAATGATAAGAAGACAGCTAAGGCAACTACTGTGCAGACCATAGAACTCACGCCGGACTTTATGTTGGACAATACCCAGTCTTTCCTCTATGGTTATAGAAACGTACTTGTGGTAAAGAAAATGACTTTCCCAAATGACAAGATACTCACCATAGAGTTGAGTGAACAGCAGATAAGTGGCAGAACCATTAGCCTTAGTGTGGAATATGAGGATGTGCTTAATGCAGACTCTTTCAACAAGGCATTGTTATATGAATATTAAAGGTTAACGGTATGGACATCATTCATAATATCAAGGTGGTGGCATTAACCATTTGCCTTGTCTTTTCAATATCTGTTGGTTTTGCGCAAAGCAATAGTAACCGCATCTCACTTGGAGTTGGCGCACTCTATGAACGTGGTTTTGACGCTACGATTTCTGTAGAGCACGAGACAAAGAATCACAATGCTTGGGAATACTATCTGAATGGCTATGTCAAATATGCCAAAGATAATACAGCCGGGCATATTACGAAAGACTCATTCTGGCGCAACTATCGCACATGGGGATTAGGTATTGCCTACAAACCATGCGTGTATCGTGTAAAGAATGCTTATGGAAGCCTACGATTAGGTGGCGGTATCGGTAGTGACACCAAAAAGGTTGTTGGCTGGGCTAATGTAGGCTATGAGCAGAACTATGTTCTCAGACATGGCTGGCAATTATATTGGCAGGTGAAGTCGGATGTTTGCATCAACGGCAAGGACTTGTTCCGCACAGGTGTTGTGTTAGGTTTCAAGTTACCTACATGTTCAAGATAAAAAGGAAAACAATGAAGATAAACAAGTATATCATGGGACTGCTTATGTCACTCCCTTTTGTAAGTTCGTGTGATAACCACATCTACGAGGATGCCTCCTGGCACTCGTGGATGCCTGGTATGGTCTATTGCTCCAATGGAGAAATCATGTCATATGAAAACTGTATTTCCAAAGGGAATACACCAGAGACTGTGCTCTTTTTTGTGGATAAGGAAGGTGTTTTCTCTGGAAAAGCGTATGCTGTTGCATTGAATGACTATCCGGGTAAAGAGTTCATAGATCCAGACACAACTTACTTTGCGCAAGGTACGTCTGCCGACATCATGCAGTTTGACGGTGAAAGCAACACCGTAAAGCTCAGGTATTTTCAGGTGCAGTCACCGATAGCAAAAAGCGTAAGTCCAAAGTTCTTCATCCCGTCTGTGGCAGAGATGTACAAGCTTTACGTTTCAAAAGATGTGATAAACTCAACCATCGAGAAGTGTGGCGGTATGCCTCTACCATTTGACAAAAATGAGTGTTGGTATTGGACCAGTACGGAGTGTGATGGTGCCGAGACCGATAGAGCGTGGCGATACAGCCTGTCCTCTGGGCGTTTCGAGATGGCTGACAAGCATAGCAGTTATGCGACACGACCGATTATAAGTATCAAGTTAAACAAGGAAGAGTAATCCGCATGGAAGAAAGCAAAAACCTTCAAACCCTTTATAAGGTATTTCGTACTTTCATATACGTTTCGCTGATAGTCGAGTTCTTCGAGTATGCCATAAACCCCGATGTGTTGGATCTTTGGGGCGGCATTCTCGTAGAAATCCATGACCGTCTTAAACTATTGGATGTGTATCAGAACGGTCATCTGCTTCACAGTAAGGTGATGACGTTGCTGATTATCTGCATAACCTGCATAGGAACCAGAAACAAGAAGCATTTGGATTTCAATGCCAAGAAAATGGTAATCTATCCTATTTCTATTGGCATTGTCCTGATGTTCCTTTCAGTCTGGGTCTTTTACCAACATTGGACACCCAATTTCTTCACCCTATATAGCAGTACATGGTTGTACTTCTTCATGTCAATTGTTGGTACTATCCTTTGTCAAATCGCTCTCGATAACATATCAAAATATTTGAAGGACGGACTCTTGAAAGACCGTTTCAATTTTGAAAATGAGAGCTTTGAGCAGATGAAAGATAAAGTCAGCAATAAGTACAGCGTTAACATCCCCATGCGTTACTATTACAAGGGGAAGTTCCGGAAAGGATGGGTCAATATCGTGAATCCTTTCCGAGGAACATGGGTTGTTGGTACTCCTGGTTCTGGTAAGACATTCTCCATCATCGAGCCGTTCATCCGTCAGCACAGTGCTAAAGGCTTCGCTATTGTTGCCTACGACTACAAGTTTCCGACTCTTGCTCAAAAGTTATATTACCATTATAGGATAAACAAAAAAGCAGGACTTACGCCAAAAGGCTGTGCTTTCAATATCATCAACTTCGTCAATGTGGAATACAGTCGTAGGGTGAATCCTATACAGCTGAAATACATCAGCAACCTTGCAGCAGCCAGTGAAACAGCTGAAACATTGTTGGAGTCATTACAAAAAGGTAAGAAAGAAGGTGGTGGTGGAAGTGACCATTTTTTCCAAACATCAGCTGTCAACTTCTTAGCTGCTTGTATCTATTTCTTCTGTAATTATGAGAAGCGACCTTACGATGAGAATGGACAGGAGATGAACTACGACAAGACCATTGACCCTGAAACCGGCATGATAAAGCCAACAGGTGTTGTCCGTGATGCAATGGGTAACGTCAAGGAACCTGCTTATTGGTTGGGAAAGTATAGTGATATGCCTCATATCTTGTCTTTTCTGAATGAGAGCTATGAGACTATCTTTGAGGTTTTAATGACCGACACTGAGGTTGCTCCTCTTCTTGGTCCTTTCAGAACAGCTTTTGACAATAAGGCTATGGAACAGCTTGAAGGTATGATTGGTACACTTCGAGTCTTCACATCCCGACTGGCAACAAAGGAGTCGTATTGGATTTTTAGCAAGGAAGGTGATGACTTCGACCTGAAGGTCAGTGACCCTAACCATCCGAGCTACCTGCTCATAGCTAATGACCCTGAGATGGAAAGCATTATCGGAGCCTTAAATGCACTTATTTTGAACCGACTTGTAACGAGAGTAAATACAGGACAAGGCAAGAATGTGCCGGTAAGTATCATCGTCGATGAGTTGCCGACACTTTATTTCCACAAGATAGATCGCTTGATAGGTACGGCACGAAGTAATAAGGTAAGTGTCACTTTGGGCTTTCAGGAATTGCCACAGCTCGAAGCTGATTATGGCAAGACTGGTATGCAGAAGATTATTACGACCGTCGGTAATGTTGTTAGCGGTTCTGCACGAGCCAAGGAAACCCTTGAATGGCTATCCAATGACATCTTCGGCAAGGTTGTTCAGTTAAAGAAAGGTGTGACTATCGACAGAGACCGCACCTCCATCAACATCAATGAAAACATGGATTCACTTGTTCCTGGTTCCAAGATTGCTGATATGCCAACTGGCTGGATATGTGGTCAGACTGCAAGAGATTTTGTCAAGACCAAAACAGGACGTGGTGACAGTATGGACATTCAAGAGGCAGAAGAGTTCCAAACCAGTAAATTCTTCTGCAAGACCGACTTCAATATGGAGGAAATTAGCAATGAGGAAAAAGACTACGCCAAATACCCACTTCCAAAATTCTATAAATTTCCTTCTGTAGAAGCCAAAGAACGTATCTTGTACGCCAACTTTTTGAAAATAAATAAGGAAGTTAAGGACATGATTGCCGAGATACAGGAGTTCAACAAAAAGTAAAAAATCCCCAAGTAAGCTACAAGGCTTCCTTGGGGATGACTCTATCTATTTGGGAAATAAGAAGTCTTTTAACTTTTTAATTCCCTGCTCATGTTTTTGAATGTTATGCTCCTTCAGATTAAACACATTGTATAGTAGAGGGCTAAAAACGCATTGAAACACCTGTGTATCAATGGATATAGTAATTCCTATAAAAGTACGAGCAACACAAACGCAACAAAATAGGTCATATATTGGTTTTGAAGGGTATTAAAGAGAAGTTCATCAAACTTTATTTGTTACTCGTGCTTTACTTATTTTTATCCTTGGTGACAATTTGTACAACTATCCAAATATGTGGCGAAAAATAGATTCCCCGTTGCTATATGGATAGGGCACACATAGCACTACTGCAATTAGTAGCGCAAATATGATAACAATGATTGTAGTTCCCCAATATACGAGGCCATGTGGTATATCTCCTATGATACGACGGACTTTCTCGCTACGCAGTTCTATCGGAGAAGTATTTTGCTTTTCTTCCATATCAGTTACCTAACTCTAATTGATTTTTGACTAAATTGTAATAACTTCCTTGTGCAGCAATCAGACTTGCATGTGTGCCGCTTTCTACAATACGACCAGCATCCAATACGATAATTTGGTCTGCATTCTTAACAGTTGACAAACGATGTGCTACCACTACCACCGTACGACCTTTGTAGAATTCACCAAGGTTCTCGACTATTGCCCTCTCGTTTTTAGCATCAAGGGCATTTGTGGCTTCATCTAAGAAGATGAAATCTGGATTCTTATAAACAGCACGTGCTATGAGTATGCGCTGTTTCTGACCTTGACTTAAGCCTACACCATCTCGGCCAATCTTTGTATTGTACTTTAGCGGAAGTCCCATCACATAGTCATGGATATTTGCGATTTTCGCAGCTTGTTCAAGCCGTTCCACATCTATCTCGCCGTCATCGACAGCGATATTACGAGCAATGGACTCTGAGAAAATTACGCCATCTTGCATGACAACACCACAATGTCTACGCCACCATTTGAGATTATATTCATTGATATCTCGACCAGCAATTGCAATATGCCCACTTAATACGCGGTAATAACCAAGCATAAGTTTGATGAGTGTTGTTTTTCCACTACCACTGGCACCCACAATTGCAGTTACCTTGCCTTCAGGTATCTCAAAAGATATATCACTCAATGTATTCTTTAGTGCATGTGGGTCATACTTAAAATCGACAGATTCAAAGATGATTGATTTATGAGAATCAAATGATTGACACTGACTGTCCTGTGATTCTTCATTCTTAGATAAATGAATCTCATTGATACGTTCCAATGATATCTTCACATCTTGCAATGAGTAGATGAAGCGCATTAGTTGCTCCACGGGGGAATTCAGTTGACCAACAATATATTGTATGGCCAACATAGTACCCAATGTGATACTTTGATTGATGACAGCTGTGGCTGCAAAAACGGTAATGAGTATATTCTTCAATTCATTGATAAATATACTACCTGCCTCCTGCGTCTGTTGCAACTTGAGTGACTTCATTTGCACATCAAAAAGATCTGCTTGTGTATCCTCCCATTCCCAACGTCGACGCTGTTCACAGTCTTGGAGCTTTATCTCTTGCATGGTGGTAACGAACTCGTACGTCTTATTCTGGTTGATAGCTTGTTGCTCAAAAAGTTCGTAATCAATTACCTTACGACGAGATAGGAAATGAGCAATCCATAAACCGTACATGATACTACCAGCCACGAAGATACCAAAGATAGAGACATCATAAATGAACAGAACAATGCCAAACACCACAAAGCTAAGCATACTAAACATGACACCAAGCACTTGATTGGTAAGAAAGGACTGTACACGCGAATGATCATTCATACGTTGTAACAAGTCACCCATGAGTTTTGTGTCAAAGAACGACATGGGTAACTTTAGCAATTTGATAAAGAAATCACTCACCAGAGAGATGTTGATTCGAAGAGATATATGTAGCAATAGCCATCGACGGATAAAATCAGTAGCAGTACTACCTATCACAATTGCCAATTCGCCAAGCAATATCAACCAAATCAAACCTATATCACGATGAGCTATGCCTACATCTACGATTGCCTGTGTAAGAAAAGGCATCAATAGTTGCAATAGACATCCCAATAACAAGCCGAGAGATATCTGAAAGAAAAACTTCTGATATTGGCGTATGTATGAGAATAGAAATGAGAACGAGCGCTCCTCTGATAAATCATATTTTTTTTTCAACGAAAATCTATTCTCAAAAAACATTGCAATACCACTGTGATTTCCTTTATCGTCAATGTTTATCCAATGCTCTTGAATATACTCTTTTTCATATTTGCACTTGCCCTTTGCCGGATCTGCTAAATAATACTGTTGTTTTTTTACGTCAATTTTGTATAACACAACAAAATGATTCTGATTCCAATAAAGAATACATGGTAAATCCTCATTGTCCAAATCCTCAATTTTACCTTGAGCAATGATCACTTCGAACCCTATTTCAGTTGCAACTTGTTTAAGTCCAAGCATAGAAACGCCCTCCCTTGTGGCATTACATGCTTTAACAATTTCTTTCAATGGCATGGGCTTATTGAAGTGAGAGCAGATCATTGCTAGACAAGCAGCTCCGCATTCCATTGAATCGTGTTGAAAGATCTGTTTCATTCTACACCTGTTTGTTGGTCGGTTGTTTTTAACGTATTGTTGCGCTCAATATTCACGCGTTTGCCTTTTCGGAAAGTATAAGAGATATAAACACCAAAAGAACGTGCTGTTATGTAGTTAGTTTGTATTGTCTCCATTTCTGGTTTCACTACGCGTTGCTCAAGTCTTGAGTATTTGGAAAATGGGCTGTTTGCCTCTACTCCAATATTCAGACGGCCATCCATTAGGCTTTTGTCTATTTTGAAAGAGTAACGATGAGTTGTATTTACCGTACCCCAAAGCATTGGAGCCTGTTTTGAAGCCGAGTAACGGCCTTGTAAACTCCAATTCTTTGGTAGATAAAAGTCTGCTGAAACATTTGCATAATATGTCCAGAAATTTTGATTCAGATTCATTTCCTCAGCCTTAATATTGCCATGTGATGCTTTAAGGTATGTAGCAAAGGACGCAAAAGACCATGGACGCCAATTAGCAAACAGGTCAACACCTATGCTTTTGCTCTTGCCTATATTATCGTAGGTGCTCAGCAGTCGGCCTTCGCTATCTATGCCTTTCTCGTAATAGAATACAGCATTATTAGTGATAGTACCGGTTATGCCCATTTGACAATACAAATTTCCACGCATATACAGGAATTTGACTAAAAGCATGTCATTCATTTCGGATGACAGATTCGGATTGCCTTGTGACGCTGCACTGTTGTTAATTACTCTATAAAAAGGATTAAGCATTGCTAACCCAGGTCGTGTAGTGCTGCGTGAATACTGAGCCGATAGTTGGGTGTATTGATTTGCGTTCCATGACGCACCTAATTGTGGTAAGAGGTGGAACTCATTGTGCCTATTTTCTTCGCCAGTGAGAGGTAAGCGCATATTCATATAGTCATTTTCTCCTGCCAGCAAGGCATAAAAGCTCCAGTCGCTTATCTGACCGCTATAATATGCAGTTGCTTGAGATAACGACTGATTATATGCAATATTTTTGTCGTCCGAGGATTCTACACTACCATCTCGCAATACTTGTTTTGCAATAATTCTGAGTGTATGGTTCTTAGCAATAGGCTGAGACAAAGACCCTCTAATCGTGTGCTCATTCATTGATCCATCTGTCTGCTGATTGTTGATGGTTGTGCCATTATCGCTATAGACAGTAGTTGCAAAGTGATGTTTGTCTGGATTGTGAGTATAGCGATATCCCAAAGAAAAATGTTCTATACCAGGTCTCTTTTTGAAATAATTACGATATAGGGCATTCGCCTCAATAGTGCCAGCAATATCATGATTCAATTGTTCCATACGATAGATTTTGGGATCTATTGTAGTGTATTGTTCCCAAGAGCCAGTAATGTCTGTACGCAATAAACTGGTGTGAAAGTCGGCATAAATTGTATTCACACTGTCAATGCGGATATCGGTAATGGCTCTAACAAGATGAGTCTGCCAGTTACCATTGCCGATACTGCTAAGAAAAGTCGTGGATTCCGGTGTTTTTATCTCTTGAGTCAGTGGTTGATTGTGTTGACCATTAAGATCATAATTATATGATAGAGAAAAATCTACATTCTTCTTTTTCGCCATCACCATAATGCCATCATTGGTCGCTGGCTGAGTATTTCCCTGAAGCGTAGTGTTTACATAGATACCATCCAGCGCATCTTTATCTGTAATGATATTAATAATGTATTCGCCTGGACTATTGCCAAAGGCTTCTGATGGTTCTGTAATCACTTCTACTTTCTTAATCGACTTTGCAGGAATGCTTTGCAAGACTTGCTGTGGATTGGATTGCGCCATATCGTAAGAACGTCCATTCACATAAATTCGGTATGAGGAGTTGCCTTTCACTGTGACATTGCCATTTAATGCCACATCCAATGTTGGGACATAGCGTAAGGCTTGAAGCAAACTTTCGCTTTGAGCACGTTTGTTCTGGGACATATCGTAAGATATGCCACTGGTAATGCGTTTTGTCAATTGTTTGCGAGCGGTAACAAGTACCTCTTGTAGCTGTTCTTGATTTATAAAAAGATGAATAGTATCTTTCTTTAGAGGGAGGTTTATTATTAGATTTTGATAGCCAATGTAACTTACTTTTAGAAGTTTCGCATTGGTGTCTTTTGGTAGTTTAAATTTACCATTGTTGTCGGAAACAGTACCTTCTATGGCTGTAGAATCGGCAGATAATTGTAGTATTGTCGCAAATTCAATAGGTTTACTATTATCGCCTACAACAATACCCGATATTTGTTCTTGAGCAAATGATGTCATTGCCATGAACAAGAAGAAAAGAGATATGTAGAATCTATTCATCAATACGATTATTTAGAGATTTTAATTTTTCTATTGCATTCTCATGGTTTAACGCACAAGTAAGGTGGTTGCGTTGAAGTTTACCTCCATATAGTTCATAACCAGTAGCTATACAACCTCCTCCGCACATATACTTAACCTTACATGAGGAACAAACTTCCAACTCATTTACGGTAGGTAAACAAAATTCGGATTTATGTATAAATTTCAAATCATCTAGATTCTGCTCCATGATATTGCCAAGAAGGAATTCTTGATGATGGAGACTTTGACATGGATAAACGTTTCCCATTGGATCAATGCTACAGACCTCTTTAGCGGCAGAACAACGAATACGTTTTTGATTAAGATGCTTTATTGGATCTGCTTCATGAGCACGTGCACCCAGTTCTATTACTTCTGATAAGCTCGGAACCAAATCTATTTCATCCAAAGAACTAGGTATTACAACTGTGTTATTCAGATTACAACCATTTGTATAGCAAAATTTCTTAATCTCACCATTAAGAGCTATGCTATTCTTGGTTATCGTGGTAGCGACGCTCACTTTAACATTAGGATACTTTGTCCTGATATATAGAACATTTCTTTTGAACAGCTCTGGATTAAAGCCAATCCTGTTACCAACAGAACTAATACTATCACAACTAAGAGTTATTGAATCAATACAGTGAAAAACTCGATTTATTATATCAGAAGAATAATCATGCATACCATTTGAAATGCATGATATTGCGATTGCGGGATTAACGTCTTTAATATATTCAACAATGTTTGCAATATTGGGGTTTAAAAAACATTCTCCTCCAGTAAGAATAATGTGATTAGCATATGGAAGGATTTTGTCCAGTATTTCAATCCATTCATCTTTTGACAAAGACTTATATTTTTGCTCTTTTCTGATTTTTTTGTTATAGTAATATGTGCATCTTAATTGACATTGATATGTAAGATGCAAGTAATAGGTAGATGGATAAACACAGTCGTTAATAAAGCACTCTTTTTCTTTTGTACACAGTAATTCGTTCTTGTCAACAAATTCAAGTGACTTCAAAATTAAGCCTTTCTTATCTTCTGGAAACTGTTCTAATATATATTCTCTATCTTGATATTTGTAATATAAATCTAGGATGAGTAACTCTATCTTGGTTAACTTACAAGCTATATGTACAATAGAATTATAAAAAACAGAGTGTTCATCATCTATTGGTAATACAATAAATGATGGACAACTTTCTATCAATAGTTTATCTTCCATAACAAATAGTGAAAACTATTGACTATTTACCTACTTAACATAGGGAATCGTCAATAGAGGTTATTTTACGTTATTTTGCAGACTCAATGGTTCCTCTACCAATTGACCCAATTGGTTTAAAGGGCTTGTTGTCTATAACTGTGCCAGAGGTCTGACCGGTGTAACTACCTACAGAACCTGAGCACTTATCTTGACATAAAGTTGTGCAGTTTCTGTCTGTAAGATTTGCTGTATCAACAGCAAAAAGGGAAGTGGCGGTATTACCACCTACAAGTTTGTCAAGCATATTGTTGACTTCTTCAAATTGCTTTTTCATTTTTTGAAGATTAAATTCTGCCATTCGTTGGCTCCGGCATTTTTTTCATATTGTTATGCTCAATGTCTTCTCTGTATCTCCGGATTTTTGAGTTTGACATTTCAAATTTTTATTCTAAGTCTCTAACTTGCAATAGTTGTGCAACGAAACGGCCAAATCACAACAATGAACTGTCACCTGGATTCGAGATGACTCAATTTTTAATGTCATATGGGTAGTAAAACCTAAAATCCGCAACCTGTAATATTCTTGATATCTGGGGGTGCGGATACCTCTCTAAAACGACTCGTTTTCATAAAGAATCCTTATGATGCAGTCGCAAAAGATGAAATCCCCTTACCCCATGATGCGACTTGAGGCAATACGCAAAAGACCACGAAGATTTGCGGCTACCCAAAATCAAATTTGAAGGCCATCATGTATGCATCATTGCTTGTGTATATGTTCAGTATGTGCTGTCTTGCAGTCTTAACCCATTTTGCAGGGACAGAAACATACTTGATGATTCTGCTTGTGCGTTTAAGTCCAAAGCTCTTCATGTTTGCATCAGATATGAGGCGTCTGTAAAAGTTTCGTATCAAAGCGGTCAGAAGCAGGAACACAGTGTTTTCCGCCATGAACGATTTTGGCAACCGCTTCCAGCCAAAGCCGTTGGTCAAAATCAAAGTCATATTCATTGTCTGGTAGCAACTGTCCAGTTGCCAGCAATGCATTGACAAGAAGATTGTTAAGGTCGGAAGCCACGTTGAAGTCGTAGCTTTTGCCCGAATCAGACCTGTAGCTCTGATTCGGTGTGGTCAATTCACGAATGGCCCTAAGTATTGTGTCTGCGCTGCATGTACGGAGGTGTGTCTGCAAGCAAAGTGTTTCCATAAGGTGTGAGGACACGTCTTCGACACATGACCCTCCACAGAAATATACACACATCAGAGAACGGATTATCTCGCTATATTGATAGCCATACACTTTGCTACGCAAACCTAAAGTAGAGTCTATTGTACGAGACAACATCCTGTCGAATCCTGTCGAATTTCTCCATAATTGGAAATATACCACCAAAAGATGTGAGTTTCTCGGATTTTATTTGTATTTTTGCCATGCCTGATGAGGTTTTGTTTGATTATTACAGCAACACTAAATTAAGTGAATCCTCTGACATGGCAAAATTCTGGGCAACTTTTTGTTGCTCAGAATATTATAAAAGTTAAAATTTATAGTGTTGCGGAATTAAGGGTAAAACACGAAAAAGTGCGTTGCTGTATCACGCAAATGTTGTCTAACCTTTAAGGTCAGCTTCTCTTTGCCCTATAATATCTATCAACTGTTTTCTCTTATCTCGGCTGATAGGTATGTATCCATCCACATAGCTCATAGTAATCTCTCCGCCTCGTGTAATCGTGCGTTCTATTGACTTTACATACTGCAGTGCTACACAATAGTTCCTACTGGCTGAAAAGAACAACTCAGGATTAAGTTGATTTATAAAAGAACTGAGTGACTTATCATATACATAGTCTTTCCCGTCTGTTGTGTGTATCGTACAGTGTCTTCCATCATCTGTCTCAAAATAAACTATATCGTTGCATTCCACAAAAGAGACACCACGTTTATCGTTGATAAAGAAATGGTCTATATAAGCAGAAGTCGTATCAGAAGAGCCTTCTTCAGCCAACTTTTTCAGTACATTTGTTCCTGCATTCATTATTATCGCCTTTTCAATGGCAATCTTCAGTTTGTCTTCTTGAATTGGTTTCATGAGATAAGCCACGCCATTGTTTTCAAACGCATCAACGGCAAACTCATTGAATGCGGTTGTAAAGACTATTGGGCAGCTGATAGGCATTTCTTTTAAAACGTCAAAACAGACGCCATCTAAAAGTTTGATATCCATAAAAATTATATCATAACTCGACTGATTGGCAAGTGCTTGACGAAGCTTAGACAGTGAATCCACCATCGTATCATTGCTGCAAGCTGATGCGTCAATCTTGACAAGTTGCTGCTTTAGGTATGTGAAAGCAGTGGGATTATCTTCTACTATGAGGCAATTCATGTTCATGTATGATTGGAAGTTTAACGGTATGGAATTTGTCTGTATCTACTATTTGGAGCTTTTTACCACAAAGGATTTCATATCTGCGACAGAGATTGCCGATTGCAACCGAAAGCGACTTTTTACTGTCGCTTATAGGATTGAGACTATTTGTAACACAGATGCAATCGTCTTCTATATACACCTTCATATATAGGGGCTCCTCTGCTGTATGCTTGTTGTGCATAAGTGCATTCTCCAAGACAAGCTGCAGACTAAGCATGGGAAGATAACCATCAGCTTTTGGCAGGTCAATTTCACAAGTGTATTGATTCATACTGTCTGTCAAAATCATAGATAGATATCGCTTATTGAATTCTACAGCGTCTGTTATTCGTTCACACTTCTCTGTATAGTGCCGTGTGACGTAGCGATATATGTCTGCAAAATCACCTATCATACGAATTGCCTTGTCGGGATGTGAGGCAATATTTCCACAGATTATATTCAATGTATTGAAGATAAAGTGTGGATTCATCTGTCCCGTTAGTATGTGAAGTTGGAGGTTGGAAATCTCTTCCTCGCGTTTTATACGCTCTACCTGAAGCTTAGATATAATCTGCTCATTGCTTTGTAAATGCTTGCCAAATCGCCAAGTGCCGTAAGTACAAGTTATTAGCAGCCCTATTACGCAATAAATAAAAATGGCTTGATGTACTTCTGTCATATTATCATTCCACAGGATTGCATTAAGCGTAAGCACAAAAATTGTGGTAAACAGCCATACTAGTGTATTAGCTATGATTAGCCCAAAAGGCAGCGTATATTTGCGAAATGGATTCTTGCGTAGCATAGAAATCACAATATTACAAATTCCTATTGTTCCACAAGCAAATGCTGTGCAGTAAATAAATTCCATAATCGTGATTTGCCATGGAAAGCCACACTTATAGAAGATAACAGGATTCACTACATACCAGAAGCCGTAATGGAGCCAAAAGACAATTGCCGAAGCTATAAGATAGGTTGACATCCCATATTTTTTCTTTTGTTTAAGCATGTATTTCGGTTTTATAAATTGGTAAAGCTACGTACGATTATCAAAATATGCAATACTTTAGCAATGAACAGATCATTATCATACAACGAATCGTACATCTTACCTCACAATGAAAATAAATCTGTAATAAGTTGAATCCCTTTCTCAAATTTCTTAGGGTTAGACTCCTTAAGTTTTAGGATATTCTTCAGCTTCCATTGTACAGAAGGGAATATACTTAAGTCACCTGCATCACAAAGTGCCCAATCAGGCTCACCTCTTTCAAAAGAGATTAAGAATTCCATGTCAGCTAATGTAAGGCCATTATTTACCCATCGTTGCAATTCTTGTCGCGATGCTTCGTAATCAGCATAACTGAATTCTACCTCACTCATGCCTTGGAAGTGTTTCTCCAAAGCTTCTGTCTGATCAATAGAATTTGGTACGAGTGACTCGACGATTGGTTTGTCACTTCCGAGTAAACATAATATAAGGCCTTTCCTTATCTGAGCAAAATCAGACACTTCCATATACTTACAGTCAAACAAATCTCGAGGATGTTGACGGCTTAGTGCAGCCGCGATCTTACCACCATAGAGTTGACTGAACGATACAATGCGAGCTTTACATCCCATAGAGAACTCCTGCTGTGCCTTTTCGCAAAGCATCATATCTGTAGGAGGCTCTATCATACCTCGCTTTGTGCCATTCACTTCAATTTTCACAGTAGCCATGCTTAAAGTACACATCAGTTTCCATACCTCAGGCTTATGTATCACCTTGATGCCAGGTACTGTGCGCTCAATCATCTTCTTCATCTCAATTAGATGCTGATTGATATTGCGCAGACTCTCTTCACGGCCCAGTATAGGTAAGTATGTGATGTCGATATCCACAGAGTATCTTGGCAGATTTCGATAAAATAGATTGATAGCAGTACCGCCATGCACAGCGAAATCTTTGATACGATATACTGAAGGCATAATGCGGATAAGCAATGCCACCTGACTACGATATAGTTCACGTTCATTCATAGCTGTTTAATTCTTTAGGAATGGTGATACGATATTTCGCATTATAAACGCCATCTTTGACTAGTTGAAGTTTTGATGTACCCAAATCAACCTTACTCAAATCAAGCATATCAAACCAGTAATGACCTGCCTTTTCAGCCATATACAGAAACATCCTCTTTACCCTGTTGTTGTCCAAAGTTTCCAACAAGTGCTGTACAACATCAGAACGTAGGGTGGTCAGTTGCTCCATAACATAGTACAGATCCATGTAGCTGTATGACTTTGGAGCCAAGATCAGACACTCCAAGAACGCTTGTTCTGGAGAAGAAACATATAACGTGCCACTGTCCGTAACTCTTTCTATTGTCTCTGTATACGAGAAGGCATTTGTGTGAAACACCCGGAAGGTAGCGTCATAGACATCATTTTGCATCCATAATGGCGTCTTGAACGTTGGTGCTGCCACCATCAGAACAGGCTTTCCCATTGGTACATAATGATTGAACCCTGTATATTCCAACGCAGACATTGCAGCCACTCTGAGGGTGCCACCCATCTGTTTGTTATATGATGCTATGGCATCATAAGCATTCAATCGGCCACCAGTGCGACACATCACACCTTTGCATATAGCTGTCAGCCATCCAGAGTCCCTGTATTTCTTTTGCAGTTGGACAGAATAGCCTTCCTTCTTTAGCCAGTCAGCAAACAACAGTCCTGTTGGTGCGGTATTGGCAAGCAGTTGGTTTACTTTTGTTCCATATAATATACTCATAGTTTATTACAAAGCTAAATATCTAACTGCAAAGATAGATGTTTTTATTCTTCCTTGCAAGAAATAAGTTAGAAAAAATCGCCTCGAAATAAACCAAAAGTATATTTTGATGCACAATTACCAACCAAAGAACTTGCCACCATCATCACAAGTTTTCTCCCAATCGGATTTGCCCCACAACGTTCGTTTGTGACGTTTCTTCGCTTTGTCGTGTTTTGCAATGACAAGCAACACTACAATGATTATCAATATCGGTCCCATATGTTCACTCCTTATTTATTAATTGTTCTGTAACAAACCTCAGTATCAACATTGGATTAAAGAATTTGCCCCTCTCATTTTTCCATCTGCATGAAATGTGAAGATGTGGGCCTGTCGTCCTTTTACCAGAGTTTCCGCTGATGGCGATAATATACCCTGCCGTAACACGCTGCCCTGTCCTTACCAATATCTTTGACAGATGTAGATAGGAGCATACACATATGCCATGATTGATGGTCACATAATACCCACCATTTGTGGAGTATGATGTAGCCGTAACCACACCTGGCAACATGGAATACACCTCCTCAAACTTTGCTTTCAAGTCAAGCCCATTATGTATGCGTTGTGTCCGCTTGTTCATTGGGTCTTTCCGAACTCCAAATGGTGAATTGACTTGGATATGCTTCAATGGCAATGAAACAGACGGAACATACTTTCTGATGCTATCCATTGGTGGATTGGTGATGTCTTCAATATTCGCGACTTCATCAAAAGCATCAGCATCTCTATCCTTAACATCCTTGTTTCTGATTTTACCATAAGCATCCCCGACTGTATTGAACGGAAAATGTCTATTGGCCTGTGCCATACTTTGGGAATGTGAAAACACGCCTAAGCAGACAACAAGAGCAACGAGGTGATTCCTCATATACAAAGGTATAAAATATTTCTCACGTATCAAAATATTGAGCAATATATTTATGGATGATTTATTAAAATGTGCGTTTCTGATTACAATGATATTTTGAGCATTAGTCGCAAAACAACCTATCGTATATTGACTTTGCCATCTTTGCTACTTTGGTGATATATCGAGGGTCTTCCGCATATCCGATTCGTTTGAGAAAATTCAAGTAGTTTCCTCCCTTATACCTATACTGTATCATCTTCCCATACCCCACCACACTATCTTCCCATCTTTCAAAGCGATAGTAATCCCTATTCTTACTGTCATACAAGCCGAATAGGTTGTTGTATTCCTTACAAACCCTGCTGCTGAAATTACCAGTTTCCAGCATTGCTTGCGCAAGAACAAATAATTTGTTTGAGAGACCTACTTCAGTTATTACGTCAGTCAAGTTCTTCAGATTAAGTTCTCTTGGGTTCCATTGGCGATAGCTGTGTATTCTTTTGCTGTTACCGACTGATGTAATACGACTTGTGCTTTTTCTTAAAGATATTTCTCGTTCATATCTTTCTATCAAAGATTTCAACTCTTCAATAGAGTAAGATGATTGTTCCGTACTGGCAATCTGTTCTTGCAGTACAGGATTCAATGGTGACGAAATGCTGTCATTCGGATCGTCATGGTGTATATTCTTCACGCTTGTTCTCTTTAAATTCGTATTACCCAATGAATAAAATCGTCCAGGTGCAACTTGTGCGATACAAGCAGCGTTGAATGACAATAAAACTATGATTGCTGATGTGAGTATTCTTTTCATGTTGCAAAGATAAATTATATGGGCGTTACATATAATAAGGTAATCTTATAATGCGCAATATATTGAGCAATACAGCTTTATTGGTTCTATTCGATGTGATGAATAGAACCAATGAATGAAAAACCATACAAATCTCAATGAATTGAGCATAATTCTATATAAGTGAGCATAAACGAAAGTAACTTTGCTAAAGATTACATTCACAAAAATACGTTTATGACGAATAAAAGATTTCATAGGGACGAATATCCATTTGACATTCTCGGTGAGTTCGGACTCACTGAGAACATGATTTATGACCTCCCTGATTATGTTCACGAGAACATTGAGATGGGTGGAATGTCCCCATTATTACCCATATCAATCAAGCAGCCGTTTGGTTGCACTCACTGCTATGCCAAATTCTGCCTCATAGAAGTAGAAGATGGTATAGATGTGTTGTTTTCGCCAAAACTGAAGGAAGCAGACCTTTCAAATTTCTTGAAACAAGACCGGCAGTTGCTTCTGGAAGGAAAGACTATCGTTTCAGAAGTGGAGGAAGCCGTCTTGCTGGATGATGGGACGGAAAACAAAAGAAAGGTAAAGGCATTTTTCCAATTGGATAAAGAGACAAACAGCGTTGTCTATGCCCCTACACAGATTATTGGCCGAAACCTGCAGACTGTCACCAATGAGTTTGATCTATCGGAGAGTGAGCTTCAAGGATTTTGGAAAGGCGAACTGGTCACTACTGAAATGTCCGATGAGAACAAAGTGACAGCCAATATCACCATAGGTATAGACCTCTTTTCAGAAAAGGGTGTGGTCTTAATTCCTGGTGGTGCAGCACAATGGAAACGAGTCGTTCATAAATCCATGCCTGAATACAATTTTGGCAATGATGGATGTTGGGTTAACAGACATGGAATGTTAGAGTATGTTCCAGAGGAGAATTTCACACAAGACATTTTGGAAGCTCTGGAAAGACAAGCGCGTCAATCTGGTATACCTAAGGAGAATCTTCAGAACATTTCTGTCGGACATACCTTCTCAAATGGTGAAGCATACGATGATACCCGACAAATCACAAGATAAACCAATCATTAAATTAAAACAAAATGCCAATGAATTATCCCGATTATGACACCCTGCGTGAAGAATACGAAGCAGGGAACATCACTGCTGTTGATTTCGTATTACAGCAATCAGATGAGGTAACAGAAGACTATCACCAGTTCTGCAAGGACGAGGGACTTTCACCAACCTCCGTAGAATCTGCAAAAGCCTTCATGGACTTTCGTGAAGAGCTTTTTGAAGAGAGTATCAGCAACTAATCACTTAAACAGAATCGACTATGAGCATCCGTTCAGAATCTATGCCTTATCGTGGAGAACTCTCGTACCAGTTACAAGACCTTCTCCGCAGAAATGGTATGAAAGCTCAACTTGTCGTAGAGCAAGACCAATACAAGTTGTTGGTACAGGGGCATGACTCCCCTTTGTTGGAATATCCCATCAACGAGAAGCAGTTCAAAGCTCTCGCTGACGGTGGAACCAACTATGCCAACAAGAATGCCTACATGATGTTTAACAACATCGTCGGAAAGGATTTCGATATGCCGTCATCCTATGTGGCAGCAAGAAATGTCAACGGTCGTGTTGCCATGGGACTTCATGGTTATAGAGAAAGATTCTATGAGCGCTATCCCAATATTCCGCCACACGCTTTTGGGAGGAATTTTTTAGGTTGGACACCAAGAATGCAGGAAGGTTTCCATTTGCGTAGAATGATCGGCGTTGCCGTTTCACCGATGGTTGTAGAACATTCCGATGGACGTTTACGTCCTGGAGAGCTCAAAAGTGGCAGTTATGGTTATTACTACAAAGGTAATAGCAAAAGTCATAGTGTGGATCCACTGAAAGATATGCAAGCCTACTTTCCTGCGGTGGTAACACGTCCAAGACCCCAAGAGCCAACCAAGCCATACAAGGAGCTTATAACCTCAAATGTTTATTTCACAAATGAAAAGTGGCAAGAAGTGCTTTCATCCCATGGTATCATTGTGGATGCCGGCAAAAAGACACTGACAGTACAATCCAATGGTACACAGCAGGATTTCGTTTATGACCTGACAGACAACGAAGTCAAGAAACTGACAGACAACTCGTTGAAGAGCACTTCACTCAACGAGCGTCTGAGCATCTTGAACAACGCCATCAGCGGAGACTTCAAAGACAAGGTAACGATGGATATGCTCAACAGTAAAGAGCGCATCTCTATCACATTGAAGCCAGAAGTGGAAGAGTCTTTCCGCAAACAACTTCAGGAAGATATGCAAGTTGTCAGTGACCCGTTGGAAAATGAGCAGCATTTTGCACCGACACTAAATCCAGAACAAGGTTACGCAAATGGCAAGGACCTTGAAGCCATGAATGAGCGTAAGGGGTGGTATCGAGAAGGTAAACATGGCCGTGAAGTTGAAGTCGGTGACATTTGGGTGGAAAAGGTTCCTTCAAAAGTTCAACAGGAAGCCAAGCAACCTCAAAAAGATCAAAAAGACGACGAGAAGTTCACCTACCGTATGAGTGCGGTCATCAATGGAGAAGTTATCACGCATGAAATCAGCAAGAAGCAATACGACAAGTTCATGGCCGTGGATGACTATCAACGCCAACGCATGATGTCAAAGATATTCAATGAGGTTGACATGAAAACCAGACCGAAAATGCGTCAAGGGTTCAACTTGGGAGCATTCCTGGGTGCCGGACTTACAGCAATGAGTGAAGCAACCTACCTTGGTGCAGACATCGCACACAATGTTGAGCATATCAAGCATCCCCATCCATCCCCAGAGATTCACCAAGAAGTTCATGGTAGTGGACGCATATATGTCAAGCCGGGAGTTGACTCACCGCAGGATATTGCAGAAAGAGCTTTTGAGGCAGGGCTCAACGCCGGTGCGCACAGCCACGGTATGGGACATGGAAGATAAACAACTTAAAATATAAAGCAATGAGCAAAAAGAAAAAGAGAAAACAACAGTATAGCGTATCTCCAGAAGAGATTCAGCTTATTGAGAAAGACCTTGGAGTGAAATTTATCGATTTCTACAAGGGCATCTTCAAATCCAATGGTATTGTCTGGAAGCCGGTGAAAAACGGAATCGAACTCCTATGTGCAGCTTGGGATAATGTTCCGATGTTACAAATCTCATCAGGACGTTCCGCATGCCAATTCGTTCCTTTGGAGTGGGAACCATAAAATGCAGTCAAAGTAACTAACTATAATTTTGGCAGACCAATTATCATACGACGATTTCAAGGCACGGATTGACATTCAAGACGTGTTGAAGGACGCAGGCTATCACTTCTATCGACGTGATGGCTTGCGCTATCCCTCATATGTGCGTCTTGACAGCAATGGAGGCCGGGTCAGAGGAGACAAGTTCATTGTGACAGCAAACGGGAAATGCTGTTTCCAACCGCCACAGCAGAAAGTGTACAATGTCATTTCTTTTATCACGGAGCATCCAGATTTCTTTCAGGAATACCATGCCGGTATCAATCCGCATCATCTTGTAAATCTTGTCTGTAACCGTCTACTGAACAATCCAATAGAATACGATATGCGCAACATCATAGAACCCAGACATAACGTCAAGCCTTTTGACATTAAGGATTACACAGTCCTAAAATTCAAAAAGCACGATATGGAGAACATCAAGAAGTTCTATCCATTCTTCAAGAGTCGCATGATAGATATTGCCACTCAAAAAGCCTTTGGCTCATCGTTCATGCTTGCCACAAGACAGGCTTCGGAACAGAAAGGACGGTATTTCAAAAATTTATCCTTCCCACAGTACGTACCAGGGCAGACTGCCATTGTCGGTTTTGAAGAAAGAGGCAAGCCACGTCTTGACGGCACAAGCGGCTACAAAGGAAAGGCTCTTGGCAGCAATTCGTCTGAAGGGCTATGGATAGCAAGTCCTAATGGTACGGAACTGAAAGATGCGAAAGATGTCCTGTGGTTTGAAAGTGCCTATGATGCAATGGCATATTACCAATTATGCGCACACAAGGACAAGTCACTCGCCGATGCGGTTTTCCTCTCAACTGGCGGCAACCCAACCGTCATGCAGTTCCGTGGAGTAATCAAAGAAGCTCAGAATGCCTGTCACCACTTATGTTTCGACAATGACATGGCAGGAAAACAGTTCGTTTTGAATTTCAATACGGAGCTTAAACACGTCAAGGAAAGCATCCCAAAATATGGTGAAGACATGGCGGAATACATGGGCTCGCTTATGGATAAAGACAACTTTCTGTCAGGTAATGAAGACTTTTTGCCTGATGATGTTGGCAAACTATATGGCAAGTATGAAACGGAAGCGGAGGAATACATGTCCATGAAATACAGTGGACTGTGTTATGAAGGCGATGTCAAAGACCAATTGGATAAAGCCAACCGCTTACATAAAGAGTATGTCAACAAGATGAAAGAGAAGCTATGTATCGGAAGCGAGCAGGGGCATCTCAAAGACCTTGGCACATACGACATCCCTGATTGGGCTATCTGCGCTATTGAAAATGGTGACTATGAAGGATTGACAGAGGAAGAGGAAACACTTGTAACGGAGTTCCTTGAAAAGCATTTCCCTGAAGGTTATGTGTCAAATATAGACTTTGACAATTATAACGAGCTCAATCTCTATCCTGCCTTTGGCACGAGAAACAGCAATGCTTTGGTCAGTCACGGAGAGTCACCATATGAAGCGGTAAAGACCTATTCCGTACAGTTCTTCCATCCTACACAACGTGAAAGTTATGCCCTGCCAAACCTTACGGTTGTCCGTGAAGTCCCTGAAGACGGCAGCAAAGATTGGAATGACCAGCTAATCCGTCAAGAAACAGAACGGATTGTGCAAAAAAGTCAAGGCGGTGAAGACGATAGGACTGTAAGTGCAGGAATTGACCTTAACAGCGACGGTGAGATTGAAATCAGCGAGAGTGATGAGAAGAAGCACCGTCACAATATAGGCAGATAATATGAGCATATCATATCCATCCATAAGAATACATCCTTCAGTGATGCAGTTCTACACAGAAGAAGGAATGACTATTGCCGGTGTTATTGTCCTGGTAGCATTGGCAGGTTATGACGGTCTCACTCCAAGGTGGCTGCCACCTTATATAATAGGTATAGCCGTCATCTTAATCCTTTACTTGCTCTATCGGTATCTGTATGTGACTCGAACGGTATATGTAATCACATCGGAGCAGTTGAAATACGAGTGTGGAGTCTTCTCTTGTAGCAGGGATTTCATTGAATTGTACAGGGTCATAGATTACAGTGAGCAGCGTTCCTTCCTCCAGATATTATTGGGTATTAAAACAATCAGCATTTATAGCGGAGATAGAACCCACCCACGTCTTGACCTTGTAGGCATTAGCAATAAGGTGGACCTGATTCCCACGATACGAGAACGAGTTGAATTAAACAAAAAGCGTCACAACATACATGAATTTACGAACACATAAAACATTCCGCAAATTGGAAAATCGTTTGTTTCCCTTTGGTAAAGATGATGCCAACGGCAAATGGCTCATTGTGTCTGTTGTTGCATTGATACTGCTGTTGATAACAAGCAGCCGAACATATGGGCAGGTTGTAACATCGAACCCTGGCGAATACACAATCCTCGCTACTGGCAACAATCTCATTAACGGAACCGTCAAGTCGGAAACCCAAGCGCAACGTAATACTGCACTGGCGCAAAATGTGATGGCAGGAGAATTTACCAAGATGAAACAATGGGAGAAAGATTACAACAGTTATCTGAAAACTGCCACAAACTACGCTTCCGCATTAAAGGCAGCTACGCACATCTATGATGATGGCGTGCGCATATTGCTGACACTTGGAAAACTAAGAAAAGCTGTCAACAACAACCCTCAAGGTATAGCCGCTACTGTAAGCATGAACAATCTCTATATGGAAACAACTACAGAAATGCTGTCGGTGTTCACATTGTTAAAGGATGCCATTGCCAAAGGCGGATCAACCAATATGCTCACTGGTGCCGAACGTTCAAAAACCTTATGGGAACTGGAAGACAAACTGTCCTCATTTTCACATAAGCTGCATTTGTTGTATATCAGTATACGTCATTATCGGATGAGTGATGTCTGGAACCGAGCTACAGCAGGAATGATCGAAAGAGACAAGCATGAAGTGGCATTGCAGTCATTGTCACATTGGAAGCGTTATGCCAAGGAAGTTTCACTGTATTCAAAGTAGCGTATGAAGACCATTGTATTACCCATGTTACTTGGCTTACTCGTATGGATGAATCCTACAAGAAGCTATGCACAGATGGATCCTGTCTTGACTGGTATGATTATCGACTACACCAACAAGGCAAAGTCGCAATACAACTCACAGTTGAAAACTATGGCAGCAGAAACCGAGGGACATGTATGGCTGAAGCAGGAAGTGGAGAGTACAGCCAACTATCAGAAGCAGTTTGACAACTATCTGAATTCCTTCCGTAGCATCATCTCATACGCTGCACAAACCTACGGTTTCTATTATGAGATCAATCATCTGTGTGAGAACATGAACAAGTTGTCTGCACAGATTGGCAATGCGCCAACAAATGCCGTGGCCGTAGCCTTGCACAACAAGCGTAACGACATTTATGTCAGCATCATAAACAAGAGCGTCGGCATCGTCAATACAATCCGTCAGGTGTGTATCAACAATAAGATGACCGAGAAGCAACGCATAGAACTGGTGTTCTCTATCCGTCCTCAGCTAAAGGACATGAACTATCAGTTAGCAACATTGACCAAACTTATCAGATGCACGAATATGGGACTTGTGTGGCACAACATTGAATATGGCTCCTTGCCACATAGAACAGGTAAGGCAGGAATTATAGAAGACTGTCTGAGTGTGTGGAGAGTAAATGCAAAGAGTGTAAAACCTAAAAAATAAAAAGATATGGGTTGGTTATCATTAGCGACAAAAGTAATACCTACGCTCTGGCGAGGTGGCGTAAAGGCAACATCAAAATTATGGCAAGGAGGCAGCACTGTTGTTTGTGCCGCCGCAAAAAATCCTAAAACCACAATGGTCACGGGAGTGGCAACGTTTGCCGGATGGCGTAAGTTGTCCAACTCGGATGAATCCTTGGGTACAGCTGTAGGTAAGACCCTTCGCAGCGGAACTGACAAAGGAGGAAACTTCGCTCATGATGTCGTAAACGGCTACACAGGTGACAATACCGTGGAGCAGGTAAAGGACACAACAAAAAATGTCATTACGGAAATCAAAGAAACTGCAACGGAAGCCAAAGGGCTGTTAGGTTCATTAGGTGACACATTGAAAGGAATAAGCTCATTTCTTGGCGATATGTTCGGAGGAAACGGTGCCAATATGTTCAGTAATTTCTTTCACAACCTTGGTTCTGGAAATATCTCCGGTTTGGGAATCGGTGCTTTGATTGCCTCTGCCTACATGATATTTGGTCGTACCGGTCTTCTCGGGAAAATAGGTGGTGCGTTAATGGCGATGATGATGATTGGCAGCAACTCACATCATCAGACACAGACTATTGCGCAAAATGAAAAACGTGAGGAAATTCAAGCTGAGCAGCAACGCCCAAACATGCACAGATAATACAAGTAACATTAGTAATATCATTTATATAGGTAATATGAAAAAGACATTAGCTTTATTGGGAGCACTTCTGTTGACGAGCCAAGCCTTTGCCGACAGCATTACGGATGGCATCGGAACTGCCGGCGATGCGATTTACAGTTACACGCCCTATGTCCAGGCATTGGGCTATGTCCTTGCCAGTATCATCGGTATCATTGCATCGTTTGTCATCTATTATGCAATAGCCAACAATGAAAGGGATGTGAAGAAGCGCATCCTCACATGGGGAGGTGCATGCGTCACAATGCTTAGCATGACCATTGCCTTACCTAAATTCTTTGACTATCAGGAATCCGGTCTTCTTGCAGGAAATGGCAGTTCGTCTGGTGGGTCTAATGGAGAGTTTGCAGGAGGTGACAAATGGGGAAAGATAGATCCGACCATTCCCGACTTAAACTATCCGCTTTGGAAACCAGATGATAAGTTTGAGTTTAAACCTTACCCTGGTGGTTTTCAAGTCAATCCCAATCATAAATATTAATAGAAATGGAATACACGCAGTCAATGAACCTCGTTTCTCCAAGCGGTTATGCCATGCCTTTCGAGTTGCCTGAGACAAGTCCTTTGGAAATCACTCTTGGCTATGGAAAGCAACAGCACCCTATAACGGGCAAGGAATTTTTCCATCATGGTGTTGACTTTAAAGTCACCCCACACACATGGTTAAAAGCACTTGCCACTGGTGTAGTGTCTGGCATAGCCAGTGACCGAGAAAAGGGTTTCAATATAACCGTAAACTACCGTAACTATGCAGAAGGCTCCAATGCTGTCTATGATGTGACCTACTCCCATATCAAGGAATCAATCTGTAATTTCGGCAAGAATGTCAAGGCAGGAGACAACATCGCCGTTTGCGACGGCACACTCCATATCGAGGTACGTTTCAACGGAGAGGAGTTAGACCCTATAGAGTTCTTAACAATGGTTAGGGACAATCTTGTTGTTCTGGAGCAACAAGATATACAAGGCAATAACCCAGAGATAGCAACTTTGGATTTTGATGTGTCTACACCGTATGACGCACAGCAGCCGGAAATAGACCAGATGTATCAACGTTTCTTCGGCAAGTACATGATGGACTTGTTGCTAAACCGATACAAGGTGCCTGGTGGAACAGAGAAAGTACTGCGTGATGTCTTGGTGGAGGGAGCGAATAGCGGAGCCTATTACGAACATGCACCCAGTATGCTCAATCCATTAGGGTTAGGAGCTCGGAGTTTGGAAATTATCGGACGCATCCAGACTATCCTTACGCATGACTTCCTCAACTATCTTGCCCTTATGCACGGAGTGTTTCTTTCAACGATGAGCGAGTTCGAAAAAAAAAGCTGCTGATGACGCAATAACCAGTCAAGGCTTCATCGATCCCTTTGCAAACTTCGAAATAGACATACAAAGTTTCGATATACAGCGCACAGTCAGTGTATATCCGGACAAGGACGGCATAGTATGGTGGACAAAGGCGTGGTTCAACGGCAAAAAGAAAGGTGAACGGGCTGTTGAAATCAACCGTCAATTGGCTATCAAGTTCATTCATGACATCATAGAGAAGGACGAATGGTTGGAAGAGTTCTTTCCTCGTCAGATGGAAGTCCTCCATGCTGCCCTCGCCCAAACACGAGACCAAGTAATCAGTCAATTAAGACAATCATTCATATAATCATGGCATCAACGAATAACAAGCAAGACATATTCACCGTGAAAGTGATACCCATCATGAAGAAGGTTCATGATGAGTTGTGCCATAAACGAGCAAATGAGGTTGAGAAACATAGCTCTTCATGGCTTGCATTTATGGCAGGAGCAGCAGGGCCGGATGGAGGTTCGGCAGCCACTGACACATACAATAATCGTCTGAATCAGACTGGAGAATGGAACCGCAAGACTGTTGATGACTATATCGGCATGGTCAAGGATGAGCTGAAAAGACAGCACATAACAGTAGATGCTGTCATGGAGAAAAAGATGATAGACTATCTTGTCCAACGGCAAATGCCCAAGTCTAGTGCAGATTACATACTTCGTAAAGCTGCGGAAGGATGTATCTTTTATTCTCCTGAAAGAGTCAGAGCCACTTCACTACAAGACCACATCAACAAAAAAGCGGAAGAGAAGTACAATCCCTCGCTGCTTGAAGATGCAGCCGGAAACATTGGTTCTTGGCTCATAAACGCTGCTACCACATGGGGAGCTGGTGGTTTCTTTGGACAATTGGCAATAGATGCTGGTACCGGACTTGTCGGGCACACATCACAAGGCCAGCAAAAGAATTATGTAGACCAGCAGAAACAACAGGCAAAGAAGGACGTTGCTGCAGTCAGCAAAAAGAAAGCAAGTGTTCCCATATGGATGCTCGATCAAATGGGATTCAAAAGCCTCGCTTATGCTACGGACAGACAGTTAATCATGGCATTGGATTGGGCTAATAAGAATGGCCAAAGATACAGAGCCAAGGTCAATCAAGCCATTAATGCAGGAGAACGGACGGTGAAGTCAAATGGCAAATCCACTATGATGTCCGTTTCTGATGCCACTTTTCGTGCTATGGAATACGAGACCTTCGCCAAGACAATACAGAAAGAACTCTCCGATCGCAAAAAAGGTAAAGATGCAGTGCATTATTCCAATATAGCGGAAGCAGATGAGCCTACGACATACATGACAAATGCCAATGAAGTGGAGGCCACGCAAGCAACAATGTCAGGTGCTCCTACTGGAGAATACGCAGGATGGGACAGCTTGATTGGTTCCATGGGAATGGGTGGTATGGGGGACACCATGCAACATATGGGAATCACACTGTCCATGCTGCCAGATATGTTAGTCGGTGTATTTACGGGAAAGACAAGGTCTATAGGGCTGAACAAGGAAACAATGATGCCTTTGGCGGCCCTTGTCAGTGGAACATTCATCAGTAATCCTTTGATGAAGATACCGCTCATGTTGTATGGTGGTGCCAGTCTGTTCAATACTGTTGGTCAAGAGGCTCTTGCCGAGTATCGGAAAGAGAATGGCGAGCAACCGGTCTCTCGCTATAAGCGGTATGCTGATGAGGAACTTGACAAACGATTGAAGAATCCACAGATAGAAGGTAACGTGTTACTTGTTGACATGGATAACGTTCCTCGTCTTGTCACTTTACCGCAATCAGTTATCGAAGCATACAATGAGGGAGCCTTGACTGTAAACACGATAGCCAATCGTATACTATCAAATGCGGATCAGTCAACCATGTCTAACAGACAAGGCATGCACAATGTATCTGAACGCTATGAGCAGACGCAGGATAGAGAGCAAGTCCGAGGAATACGCTAAGAACAGGAAATAATAATGATAAAAAACAAATGATACGATAATATGGCAGAAGAAAACATCAACAAAAAAACAGGTGCAGAGCGACAAGCGGAAGTCTTAGTTGCAGCCCTTGAAAGAGCTAACAAGAATGGAGGCACCTTGCTTAATGCAGGGCAAAAGGCGATGCCTCAGTTCTATGACAAGACATTACGGATTACTCCAGTCAATGCGCTTATCATGGCCATGCACAGTGACAATGGCGAGTTCAAGACCAACAGCTACACGATGTTCAATGAAACCCATGACCGCAGTGAGGCCGTTAAGAAAGGACAGAAAGGAGTCCCTTTCGTTTGGCAGAACCTCAACCAGTACGTCAACAAAGACAATGCGGAGGATAAAATCAGCCGTGCAGAATACAATTCTCTCGCAGATGCAGAAAAAGCAAAATACAAGGTTAATCCTCGTGAGGATGTGTATACGGTCTTTAACATCGACCAAACCACCATGTCCCATGTTCATAAGGAAGAATACGCCAAGCAGGTGGAGCAGTTTGGACCAAACAGACCGACAGATGAAAAGCTCCTTCGAATGGATGTCAACAAATTCATCCAGAGTATGAAGGACAATCTCGTCCCTATCCGCAAGGATGCCACTGGTATTGCACATTATGATAGCAAAAAAGACACATTACACATCCCTGCTCAGAAGGATTTTCCTTCATATGCAGACTATGTGCAAGAGATAACCCGGCAGATTGTTCATGCGACTGGAGTTCCACAACGTTTGGGACGAGAAGGACTTTCCTTCGATGGCGTAAAGACACCGTCAGAAGTACAGCAACATATGGAAATGCTTGTGAAAGAGCTTGCGTCTGCACACAGAATGCTTGAATTGGGCATGACAGCGAAGATGCGTCCGCAGACCGTTGAACAGTTACCGAATATCATTTCCGAACTGAAAGCGAATCCGACGATGGCGCAAAAGGTTCTCCATGACGTGAACCGCACAGTTGGGATGATAAAGAAGGCCGAGAATGGAGAAAAGATCAAACTCATCGAGAAGCTTTCTGAAAAACGCCAACAGGCATGGGCTTCACAATTTCCTATCGACAAGGTTCCATCAACCTTTACACAGATCTCAATGTTGAAGGACGATGAAGGCAAGTGGACACTTGCTGCAAAGCCTGAGAACGCCCGTACTTTTGCTGTTCATCCCAGTCGTGAGGATGTCAGCCTGTATTTTGACATGATGAAGAATGACCATGATGAGACTCATGTGAATGAATTCAAAACCCAGTTCGCTCAGAAATACTACTCAGTAGTGGCAGCTAATCCCGAAAAGGAAGCCAACATCTTTAGAAGCAATGCCTCACAAGATGCGTTAGACCTTATCAGCAAGGTCAATGCCTTTAAGACAAAGGACAACAAAATTCTGTTTGTTGCCACCATCGGTGATGAGAAGCAGAAGTCCGTGCAGATAAACCAGTCGCAATGGCAAAGAATGTGGCTTGCAGATGACAAGCAGGACTACAAGACACACCTCGCAGCCATTCTGTATTCTGATGTCCTTGCAGGAAAACTGGAGGAGATGAAGCGTTCTATCTCTCCTGATGTGGATGGTACTCAGCTGCATGAAGAGAATGAGCACCGTGAATACTACGAGGAGGAGAAACGACAGCAACAGCAGATGTCGAATGTACCCCCGATCATCAAGCAATACAATGATTTGAAGCAAAAGCACCCAGATGCATTATTACTTTTCCGTTGTGGTGATTTCTATGAAACCTACAAGGAAGACGCGGTAAAGGCCTCTAATATCTTAGGTATCACGCTCACAAAGCACAGCAAGCGTATGGATGAGGAAGGAAAGCCGTTAAAGATGGCCGGTTTCCCATATCATGCCCTCGATACTTACCTTCCCAAGCTTATCAGAGCAGGAGAACGAGTTGCCATTTGTGATCAGTTGGAATCTCCAAGACAGAAAACCTCACAGCAGGAGGAAAACAAGCAGGAAGCCAAGCAAGAGGTTAAGGAAGTTGTCTCCGCTCAGAAAGAAGAGCGTCATGGTATGCACAGATAAAGCAGTATGATATGACATCATCAAGACAGCAATATATAGAACGATATGCAGAGTATGCTATGGAGCAGATGCGGCGATATGGCATACCTGCATCAATAACTCTTGCCCAGGGCATCATAGAGTCTGCCGACGGCAGAAGCCCACTGGCAAATTCAGCCAACAACCATTTCGGCGTAAAGGGTACATATAATGGAAACTATGTCCTGGCAGACGATGACAAGCCAAATGAGAAATTCAAGAAATATGACAATGTAGGGCAAAGCTATGAAGACCATTCCAAGGTACTCATGGCGCAGCGGTACCAACAATATGTTAGAAAACTATCTCATGATGACTATAGAGGTTGGGCTGCAGGTATCAAAAAAGGTGGTTATGCGTCTGATAGCAACTATGTGTCCACATTAGTTGATGTTATTGAAGGTGCAAAGCTCCAACGTTTTGACAAAATGGTGATACAACAGATGAATGCCGAGGGAAAGCAGTTCGGTGTTCAGTCCAACCCATTGTCAAACAATGAAGGTGCAAAAGCCAAAGCTACTGGAATGAATTTGCCACAATCAAGTTACAGTATGCCGGTACAGCGCAGGGAGTTCATGCTCATTACTTCACCTTACGGTCAACGTGAAGATCCTATAAACAAAGGCAAAACGCAGATACACCACGGCATAGACATCAAGACCAATAAGGACAATGTCATTGCCACAGAAAACAATGGCGTGGTTGTCGGTGTCGATCATCGAACTACAACTGGTGGCGGTAAAACCGTTACGGTGGAGTATGCTCGTGAAGACGGAACTAAAACAAGAGTGCAATACATGCATCTTAGTGAAATATCCGTCAAGAAAGGCGATACGGTCAATGCTGGTCAAAATTTGGGTGTTTCGGGTAATACCGGCACACGAACCACAGGTGAGCATCTTCATTTTGGTGTCATTAACGTCTCGGCAGACAATAAGTTGCAATGGGTCAATCCAGCTGCCTACCTTGCAGAAATCAGTCAAAAGGGCAATCTTAATATCGAGGCTCAATATAACGGAAAGAACATACTTGCCGAATACATGACAGCCGGAACGAAATCTGTAAAAACCGACGAGCAAACACCGGAAAACTGGATGAGTAAACTCCTCGGCTCTGAAGATGCAGCCCTCGGCATTGAAGGTGGAGGTGACAAAGGTCTCTTGGGAAACCTTATGCAAATGTTCATGACATTGCTTATGCTTACCATCCAAATGGAGAACAAGAGTAAGGAAGAAAAGATGCAAGCGGTCAGTGATGCTGTTATCAATCGTCATATTGACATCAGCAGCTTTGTCCCCAATCTAAAGTCTGCTGTATTGAGCATCAATGACAAAGGAAATGCGGTTCTTGTCGTTAATGATGGCAAGAAGGAATACTCCCATGATTTGACCAATGCAGAGAAGAACAGTATCTCCAACATTCTTCAAAGCGACAGTGACGATACCACAAAGCGACAAAGGATTGGCTGCATTGTCAATGCCATAACATTCTCTTATCAGGCATCCAACAATTATGAGCAGATTGAAGCACAGCAACAATCCCAGCAACAGACCATTCAAAGAAGATAATAACAATCAAACTTACAAGATATGATTAAAGCAGAAGCAAATGTCATAGGTACGATAAAGCGCAGCGCAAATATTCGTACAGACAAGAACAACAATCCGTATTTGTCATTTGTAATGACAGTCGTTTTAACGGATGCTAAGACAACAAGTAAAAGCATCGATGTGTTTGTCTCGCTTCCAAACGCCAAGCAGGACGAGGCGCAGTCTTATGTTGAAGGACTGCGTGTGGCAGTAAACGGCAATTTGGACATCCGCAAGAAAGAAGACAATTTGAACTTCTATCTGACAGGCAACACCATAACTGCCCAGAATGTGGCTGAACTTGACTCTATTTCAGGTACACTCTCATTCCGTGGCTATCTGAAGAAAGAGAATATCTATCAGCAGAAGACAGACAAGAACGGTCATCCGTTCATCGTGTTCTCTGCCTATTCCTTGGAAAAGAACGGACAGGAGTATCTGAGCACATGGGTTAATTTCATGCGCTTCCCAGAAAAAGGCGCAGCAGTTGAGAGCATCATTCCTGATTGGATGCACTCCAAGGCACATGTGGACATAACCGGTGAATTGCAAGTCTCAGCCTACAATGATGTGGTAAGACTTTCTTGTCGTGTGCATGACATGACCGAATACATCAACACCCAACAGTAAAGCAGAGCGTATGAAAAAGAATACATACAATACCGATGGGCTTAGTGCGGAAGACCGCGCTTTGAACACCTTTGCGGAACTTATGATTGAGAAGATCCGCAACTTGCAGGAAGACTGGAAGAAGCCTTGGTTTTCACCGCAAGTAGCCCAACTGCCCAAAAACCTCAATGGTCGGAACTACAATGGCATGAACAGCATTGTTCTGATGCTCATGCAGGAAAAGAATGGATGGCGGACTTCCCGTTATGCCACCTTTGACCGCATTGTAAGTCTGAACTTCACAAAAGACAAAGATGGCAAGAAGGCAGCTGTAGACGAGAACGGCAACAAACTTCCTCGTGTTGGCATCAACAAAGGAGAAAAGAGCACCCCGGTTATGCTGACCACATTTACATGTGTACATAAAGAAACAAAAGAGCACATCAAGTACGACGATTATAAGCAGCTCACTCAAGACGAGAGGAACAACTACAATGTCTATCCCAAGTTGCAGGTTTATAACGTCTTCAATCTCGACCAGACCAATCTCAAAGAAGCACGTCCAGAGATGTATCAAAAGTTCAAGGATGAAGCCGTTGGGCAGAGTCTGCGCACCACAGAAGGTATGGTTGACTTCCCTGCTCTGGATGCCATGATAGAGAAAGACCTCTATGTATGTCCCATAAAGCCAATTCATGGGGACAATGCCTATTATAGCATCAGTAAAGACGAGATTGTCATTCCCGAAAAGGCACAGTTCATAGATGGTGAGTCCTTCTACAGCAATCTCTTACATGAGATGAGCCATGCCTCAGGTTCAGAAAACCGCTTGAACCGATTGGTTTCTGGCTCCACTTTTGGAAGTGAGTCATACGCAAAGGAAGAGCTTGTCGCAGAGCTCACGGCAGCACTTGTCTCTTCACAGTACGGCATGGAAAAGCATGTAAAAAGCGACAGCGCCGCTTACTTGAAGTCTTGGCTTGACAGTCTGAAGGAAGACCCCAATTTCATCAAGACCTCTCTAATGGATGTCAAGCGTTCTTCCTCATTCATCAGTCAGAGGCTTGATGCTGTGGCGCAGCGTCTTGAACGAGACGGTTGGGAGGCTGATTTCTCGGACATCCGTGAAAAGAACAAGGCTTTCACTCCTGTTTTTGGTAACAAGGCTGAGAGACCGACTGTGTCAAATCAAGAAAATCAGTCTACACAAGAGCAAACCAAACCCCAAGTCCAACATGAGGAGGTAGCAGCAAGAAGCACCGAACAGCCCCGATTTCATCGTTAAAATATATGAGCCGAACCCTAAATTAGAAGTGTTGTTCACCATGTCAGAAGAAGAAGGAGCAGAGATGTATCTTGGAAATACGCCAATAGAAGTTGATTTGAGTACAGCGATATATATGTTACAGCAGAAAGACAATATGCCAGAAGGGATGGCTTGGGGTAACTATTTCCCTGCTGTTATCAATCATACCAGTTCTGCCATAGCACGCAAACATCCTGATTTCCATGCAGCAAAACATGGAGATTATGATGCAGCGTTACGCTTGGTCAACGACTTGGTTAAGGATGACAAAGTTGGCTATATTGCAAGATGCTATCCCAACGCCCATATAGCTTATAATCACAAGATGCAAGACAGTAAGGTCAATATGATACCGGCTGCTTACGCTGCAAAATTCTCGGCAATAGGGATGGATGTAGAACATAATATCATTGCGGTCACAGACGTCTCCCATACCAATGCTTCTGACATATCAAGGATTAGCAAACGTGTACGTTTTGAAGGTGAGGTCAAAAAAGGGGTAGACTATATCCTCTTGGATGATTTTATTACATCGGGTGCCGAACTTCGGGATATGAGGGACTACATACAAAGCAAGGGTGGTAATGTGGTGCTGATGACCACATTCGGACATGGCAGTTTCGGCAAACTCAAAGATATAAGAATAGACGAAAGCCTTATCGAAAGACTAAAGGCATCGGGTATTACAGACCAAGATTTAAGAAAATATGGAATTGCATCAGAAATTAGGTGTCTTACCATCGGAGAAGCGGCAAAACTCTCCAGAATGGTTAACGCCAAAGCAAAAACAACAGTTGCACAACTCTGCGCAAGAGTTCAACGAACACACCAAGAATGCCCCAATCTGCCAACAATGGAGAAAGAAGTTCCAAGAAATGGGGTTCAAGGTGTCAAAACTAAAGAGATAACAGAAGAAAGTAAAACAATCAAATTCAAATTATGAAGAAGTATGTATTCATGTTTCTGCTCAGCCTGACATCTATGGTGTCTATGGCAAGAGACAGTATTGTAACGGCACAGCAACGATGCCAAATTGAAGCAAGGGACAAAGCCGAGTTACTTGTTCCCATCACTCCTACTTATCTTGAAGGGGTGACAGCAACTTCTGGATGGGATAATAACTGGTTCGTGGAAGCAAAAGGAGGAACCTCCGCTTTCATAGGCACTCCTATAGGGTGTGGAGACCTTTTCGACCGTGTTATGCCGGTGTTGCAAATCGGTGTTGGTAAGTGGTTCACTCCTGCCGTCGGTGGCAGAATTGGTTATCAAGGGATTAAATTCAAGAACGCAAACTTACAGTCTATGAAGTACCAGTTCGTTCATGCAGACTTCATGTATAATCTCACGCACAACCTGCAGTGCAACGAGTATGGTTTGTCGAAATTTGATGTAATTCCTTACGTCGGTGTCGGTATGATACGCAACTCTTCAAACACTCCTGGTTATTTTCTAACGGACAATATCCCTTCCGGCAACCATCCGTTTGCTTTCAGTTATGGTGTCGAGTTTCGCTATCTTCTTGCTGACCGTCTTCATCTTGTTGGTGAAGTCAGTGGTATGACAACACTGAAAAGCTTTGATTGCGTCGGTGCTTCAAGCAGATTTGGTGACCACATGGTCAGTGTCTCTGTCGGTTTGTCGTACACCATAGGCAAGAGAGGATGGAAAAAAGTCGTTGATGCACGTCCGTACATCAACCAAAACAACTATCTTCTGGAGAGATATTCGGAACACTCACAACAAGCCAATGCTAACAACAATATCGAAGCACAATCCACATACAAGAACAACTATAGTGGTCTTAACTCCCTTCGTTATAGAATGTCTTTAGAAAATGAGAACAATGATAGTTCTTTGGATAGTCTATCACAGAAGACAAAAGTAACCATAGGTGTTCCCATTTACTTCTATTTCAAGTTGAACACAGCAAAATTGGTGGACAAAACACAGTTGGTCAATCTTGATGAGATTGCAAAGATTGCTAAAGAACAAAACTTAACCATCCATATATCGGGAGCTGCAGATAGAGCAACTGGCTCAAACAAGCGCAACCGTTATTTAAGTATAGAAAGAGTTAGGTACATTGGTAAGCAATTGATAAAACGAGGCATAAGTAAAGATTCCATGAAAGCCACCAGTTTAGGCGGCATAAACCAATTTTCGCCGAAAGAAGCCAATCGTTTTAGCGTAATCTTGCTAACGCAATAGAACACACGTTTTTGATTAAAATAGATCTATCTGCAATTACTGCATCCAGATCTTTTTTGTGCCTATAAAATTAAGAAACCAGGAATAGAATGGCAAATAATTCCTCTTATGTGCGCAGAAAACGGAGAATATCCCCGTTTTGGGTGGTGGATATCATCCGTTTTCAGCACTGAGGCCTGTTTGGCTCTGCTTACACTTGCTTGATGACAGGTATGAGGAGAAGTCTGTCATCATAACCTCGCAGTTGCCACTGGACAGATTGTATGACTATATTGCCGAACCGACTCTTGCCGATGCAATCATGGACAGGCTCATAAACTCATCGGAACATATCGAACTTAAAGGTGAGACTCTGCGCCATAACAGAAGACGTAGATAATACTGTCAGATAACGCTAGCTTGGGGTGCCTTGCGGTACCATCTGCAGGACATCCTTTGGCAGCGTGTATAGCGGACTTTTGGTACTGGTACCATCAAGCCGCTATGAGGTGATACCATGACTCCGCTCCGCACGGTACCAACCGACCGCTACAACGGTACCATTGGGGCGATATTCTCACCTATGTAGGGCAGGGTATGCAACTTTAATAGGGTCGTATCTCGAATGGCACCCAAAATAGGAACCGCCGTATGCGGAACCGCATGTACGGTGGTGTGAGAGGTCGGAAAACGAAAGTAGGAAGAAAACTACTTCGTTTTCCTCCTACTCGATTAATCTATTATTATGTTCAACAGTGACATAGTATTGGTCACAACTTACATTTTTTATATGATATAAGAATGCCAAAAGATAATCCTACCATCTTTTGTTTAAAAAGCTATCGTAAAATAGTTCTACGAGCAAATATATAAGAACAATGGGATATGTCCATAACTTTTGCTGTTAAAATGCTTCCTATAACACAAAGTATAATGGTAAAAAGAGCATGCAAAATACCAGTATTATCGAAACCAAAATACATTACTGTGTATTTAGAAAGCATTGTAAATATTGGGTGAAAGATGTATATCGGCAATGTGTTTTTACCTATATATAATAACATGTTACATATTTTTTTATTGCTAGATAATTGATAAACTTTTGTAGTTATAGACAGAAAACATATAACACAGAACAGAACATATATTTCTCCCCAATCTCTCCACTCCGTATTGGTAAGAATAATTATAAATGGTATTACAGCCCAAAATGTTCCAATACAAATCTTTCTAAAACTCCCAACAAAAAGTCTGACTCCCACACCTATGAAATAGTAGATAGCGCTTTTTGCACTTAAAAAAGGGGTATATTGCGATAGCAACAACAGAAAGATTGCTAAAATTATGTAACGAACATAAACTTCATTAGACATGAGAGGTCCTTTTCTTCTAAAATTAAAAACCACATAATAGCATATTCCACATAATATCATCACTTTAAAGAACCAATATGGTCCTATCGAAGTTATGAATAATACATTATAAAATGTTGTAAAATCAAGAACCTTCACTCCATCTCTAACTGGTAAGTAAATAGAGACAACCATATAGCCACACACCATAATTACATATGGCAATATTATTCTCGTTAGATAAATACAAAAATCAGCTATGGATTTCTCAACATTTACAAGGAAGCCTGTTATAACTAAAAATGTGGGCATCAAAAATGCCAATATCATACTTTTCACATTTGTATGTAGGTCTCCAAAATGAACAATATGAACAAGTATTACTAAAAATATCAGTAATGCGCGTATAAAATCAATCAGTGAATTTCTGCTCATAAATAAGATTCTATTACATAGCACTCGTTCCATAAGTAAACTATCTAATGGAACGAGCGCTATAAATTCTATTTGATAATTAATTCTGCACCTTTTTCACATTCAAAACCATTTTTTACAGTAGTTTCTGTATTTGCCTTAAGTGTTAATGAGCCACCTTTTTTTATAGTTACATTGCCATATTGTTTCGTTGTTGTTACATCGTACCCTACTTCAATTTTGTCACTAATATATTCTTTATTATCAATAATCGTTTCATTCTGGATATATATAGTGCTGTTTAGAATTTCATAAGGCACATAATTGTGTTTGTTTAGAATTAAATGTGCATCTGATGGAATATTATTGAGATTGATAATATTATTTGGGGTTGAATAAACTCCCATCAATACTCCTTTATTGGAAACCACAGACACAGAGAAACCATCTATAGAACCAACTTTCACCTGTAAACTACTTCCGCTTCTTACTATATTTACATTTTCGAAATCTTTTGCAGATTGGGTGTATATTTCCAAACTAGGGTCTCCCCCACACACATAACAAAAAGCATTTGCTATTGCATACTCATTGTTTTGCGGTATGTTTTTTATATGCGCAATAATATTTAAGTCTCCGATATTATATACTCCTTTATTAAGTAAATTATCAAATAGTAATTTGTCGTATGTATGATTAGCATAGGTGTATGATGCTTCGGTAGCTCCTAAAAAAATAGAAGAGCCATGCTCTGACCTCATAAAACTTTCCATAAGGCACGTCTTGTCTCTCAAATCTGCATTGAGACAGGCAATAGAGAAAACAACGGGATAAGTCGTATTCGTTAGTTTTAGCACTTCTGCATTTGCAAATCCTTTATTATCAGCACTCCATCCGTTATCCCATCTGTCCCAATTTCCATGTCCACGATAATTCAAAATGTTTACACCATTATTAATTGCTTGAATAACATCTGCATTTGTTGCATTTGTACCACCTTTACTTGTTGAAGCTCCATATGCTTTTTCAAAAGACATGGATTCCGTATAGCTCGCATTGCGAATCTCTTCAGAACATTTTTGATATTTTTGTGGAGCATATTGTTTGTGTGCAACCAATAAAACATTTTGAGCAAAATTATTCTTTTTACTCTCATAGGCAATGGTTTTATTAACCATATTTTCTAATTCTTGCTCATTATTTGTAGAGAAACGTCCTATTGCAATGTCTGCTTGATAATCATCATCACCATCCATACAGCCATACCAATAGTCACTTTTTTGAACCTCACCTTCTGTAGACTTCCAATTGTAAAGTGGAATTTTTTCATCATCTCCAACAAATAGAATATATTGTATGTTATAATTGTTGTACTCATTTTTTATGTAATCCTTTATTGTTGAACAAGTATTTCCAATGTCAGATACAGAGACAGTCTTTGTTTTGAGTCCTTTGTAAGCTTTCCATTTACAAAAATTTTTAATGCAGTTACTATTAAACAGCTCAGATTTGTCTCCAACTATTATTAAATAGTCATATGTATCCGTTGAATTTTGTGTATCTATATTTTTGTTGTCTTGTAAAAGGCTAATACTATTATCGAATATAACTTCGCCTTTTTTATATGATTGCCCATAAGAACAAACCGAATCTTTCCCTGTGTTTTCAAAGTCTATTTTTACAAGTACCTTAGAATAAACTGTTAGTTTATTCTTTTGCGGATAATACTTAAAAGGGCATATGTCAACAAAAAGATTGTTTATGTGTTTATACTTCTGTATTTCACTTTCGTAAACTAACTTGCTTTCAAAGACATTAAGATTGTAAACAGAATCACTTTTTACGAACTTTACAGTATTATTTTCTTTTACATCTTCAACGAATGGAAAGATCTTTCCTATTGCAATGTCCAATGAGTCTATTTTTGTAGCAGAGCAAGTGTAATGCGAGCCACTTGGCAAAGCAACGATTTTTGATAATTTAGGCAGTGCTGGACAACCTACAAAATGTAGGGTAGAGTATCCTTCACCCAAACTAATTTTATTGTAGATATCGTCACCTTCCTGAATATCTTCAACAAACATACCATGAAAAGAAATTTGTACATAATATCCCGTGTTTGCTGATTTAACAACAGTTACAGAAGGACTCGTACCAATTGGTGAATTGTCAAAAGAAATCCACTTTGCTTGTGCATATCCAATCTTACATACTAATAATAAAATTGGTATAAAAAGCCATTTATGAATAGAAATTCTCATATTCCAAATTATTAAGTCACAATTATTTTTCTATAGCAACTCGCTTTGTGGAAACAATATTTCCATCTGCAACTAATGCGTAAATATACAAACCATCGGCCAAATCTTCTTTTGATAAATTTATAGAGAATACGCCTCTGTTTGTCACCTTTATCTTTTTTACGAAGACTCCATTTATATTATAGACATTAACGGCTGCGTCTTTTATATTGTCATTCACTTTTAATTCCAAAACCGATGTGGTGTTGGACAAAATTTTAGTTTTTGATAGTTGTTCAATGGCCTTGTTTTTCCCTTCTAAAACAGACAAACGATTATTAAGCTCATTGATCGTCTTTACAAGAATAGGAACCATTTCCATATAGTTTACACCATACGAACCATCCTCTTGCTCATAAACTAAATCTGGGAAAACCTCTTTCAGTTGCTCCAACGAAAGTCCAAAATGTCTTTTCTCTATATTTTGAGTTTCAATTTTCGATATTGGCTGTTGTGCTTCAATAGAATCAGAACCGACAACACTATTAGTATTTAGGTCGTACGCCTGTGGTAGATAATAAGAAAGCAAGTTTAATTGACTAATTTTATCTGTCAAATTGTTATCTTCTGTTTGCCCTTCTTCAAGGGAAAAAGTGCTGATAGCATCTGCTTCAGAAGTTGCAGCACCCAAAACAAGTCCCTTTACACTACCTGTTACAGTTAAATCACCCACCACTTTGGTAGCACCGTTAAAATAACCTGCATATTTTCCTCCTGTGTTTATACCATTTTCAACATTGCTAATTGTGCCATACACGGCTGCACCATTATTACTTCCGTACAAACGCCCAAAAAGGCCATAATTGTATCCGCTTGTCGCATTTCCTGCAACACCATAAACACCATAAGCACGACCAGAAGAGTTTGGAGTACTTCTTACAGCCTCTGATCTAATGCCCACACAGAAGTTCGCAGTTCCAACAGGACTCGCCGCCATGATGGCTTTACCCCAATTTGGGTAGGCATTACCATTTCTATATGCAAATATGCCTACGTTATCACCCAATACTGTAAGTTTGCTATCGGCTCTACCTATACTACCAACACTAATGGCAGACAGAGGTGTTTCTGTTGACGACAAACCGAACATGGAATTACCATTGTTAGCCACTTTAAGCTGTGAGAAAGCATTTGCTGAGAACAAAATGCAAACTGATAAAAACAAGAATTTCTTCATAATTGTATAGAATTTGTATTGTTTGTAAAACATCTTACCAAAGCTCCTAATAGAAAACTTGTATATTACGATATTCATAATAAGTACTACATTACCAAAAAGAACTATAAGCTTGCGCAATAATACAAAAAATACACGACATTGCAAAATTTTCGGTGGTAAAACATTGAGTTGTTTGGTAAATTTAATGATTTTTCACAGATAAATCGATTACGGTAACTATTCAGCTGTAGGGCATGGCGGGGTTTCAAGCCTCAAATAAGGCTTGAATTGCATTGAACGGAGTCTTGTTGTGTTTCTTGGCAGTTTCAACGATTGAACGTAATTCAAGAAATGCATCTGCCCCAAAATCAGAACGAAATGTGCAGGAGTTTTTCAACTTGATTTTCAACTTACGTATTCCACGTTCACTTCCATTATTGTCAGATTGTATCATTCAATAGTTCGTTGAAATTTGAGATAAAGGCTAAGCCGTTTTGCGCTGCCAGCCAAAGAGTTCTTTGATAGTATGACTAATTAACTTTCGGTTCGGTA